>Ga0265293_10000246_pt1 | contig 134934 bp, 126 predicted proteins | sample Munlanlewell138R_FD_192505 | JGI IMG/M metagenome (GOLD analysis project Ga0265293, IMG submission 192505) | Leachate microbial communities from a municipal landfill in Southern Ontario, Canada - Leachate well 138R | ecosystem: Engineered > Solid waste > Landfill > Unclassified | place...
GTCTTTTTCGCGCACATGCCTTTGAACCGGCTTGCGCCCGAAACAATGTAGATCACCGACTGACCCAACCCAACCATCCCTGGACCAACGGACAGGTTGAGCGGATGAACCGAACATTGAAAGAGGCCACGGTGAAGCGTTATCACTATGGAACCCATGATCAGCTGAAAGAACACATACAGACCTTTTTGATGGCCTGTCACTTTGCCAAACGGCTCAAAGCATTACGCGGTCTTACGCCATACGAATATCTCTGCAAACTCTGGACTTCTGATCCAGATCGCTTTAAATTTGATCCGTTCCAGCACACTGGTGGGACTAAACATCTAGACAGGATGTCCAGATTCTTTTTAATTCTTCCATGAGAAGGCAAGTCTAAAGCCGTTTGACCTCAATGAGCGAATCGAAACGCAATTGTGCCACATTGAAGAACTCAAAAAACAGACCGGGGAACCAGCCGCTTGACAACCTGCACCCAAAGAACTGCCTCATAACCATCAACGATCAAAACCCCTCACCCCATCGGTGTCTTTTTGATATGAGGCAATACGCCTGTCAATTTTTTTCCTTCTCTTTATTGCCTCTTTGCGAAAAATCCGTTTTCATCCATTTAAATCCGCGATGATAGATAATATAAGGAGGCAAAATGAGTAACGAAAGCGCAATTAATTATCCGATCCCTGAAGAGAAGGGCGAAAACGGACTTGGTTCCGTGCGGATTCATAATAATGTAATCTCTGTTATTGCTGCCGAAGCGGCGGCGCGAGTGCCCGGTGTGGTTGAACTTTCCGGTACGCTGGTGGATGAGCTCGCCGATATGATTGGCAAGAAAAGCCGTGATCGCGGAATCCGCGTTGCCGTTGAATCCGAAAACAGCATTGTAATTGAGCTGACGGTCGTACTTGAATTCGGCATCAATATCCCGGATACCTGTGCAAAACTGCAGACCGAGGTGAAAGATGCGGTGGAAAATATGACCGGCAAAAATGTTCAGTCTGTAAATATTTCTGTGCAGAGTATCCGCCGTTCCGGCAAAACAGAGGCGTAATAGTATGAAAAAACTTTTGCATGGATTAAGTATTATTCTGCTGGTGCTGCTGCCGCTGATGTTCGGCGGTGTAATTGTGTACGGCAGCCTGTTCCAAAGAATTGACGAAATTCTCTCGCCGGTTCGCGATTCAAAACTGACCGGCATCATGACGGGGCTGATTCTGATTCTGATTGCACTGCTTTATCTGTTCACGCTCGGCAAGCGCCGTCCGAAAGTAAAATCCATTTCGTTTGAATCGGACGCCGGTGCTGTTTCTATCAGCGTGAACGCGGTGCGCGATTTTATTCGCAAAACCGGCGAAGAATTCAGCGCCGTGGAGCATATCGATCCAAAACTACGGGCCGACAAAGAAAACATCGGCATCGACCTGGACGTGAAGATAAAAGCCGGTTCGCGAATTCCCGAACTGTCGCAGGTGCTTCAAACCCGTGTACGCGAGAGTCTGCGCGACGGACTTGGCATCACAGATGTCAGTGATATCAAGGTACGCGTTCAGGAGATTGTCGGTGATATCCCTGTACCGCACGGAGAAGAAAATTAATCCGTGAGAAGCAAATCGCCGCAACTCGTTATCGTTGGTTCAATCGGCATCGACACCATTGAAACTCCGCACGCAAGACGTGAGGAGATTCTCGGCGGCTCTGTCAGTTATGCCTGTATGGCCGCCTCCTTTTTTACGCGCCCCGGTATGGTCGGCGTGGTCGGTACTGATTTTCCAGCAGAGTATCGCACCGCATGGAAAAAAGCGGGTATTGATCTCGCCGGACTGCAAACTGAGCAAGGCCGCACATTCCGGTGGAGCGGTGTGTATGAACAGAATATGGACAGTCGCAGCACACTGTCCACCGAGTTGAATGTATTTGAAAATTTTTCGCCGGAAATTCCGGATTCATACCGCGCGGCGCCCTATCTTCTTCTTGCCAATATTGCGCCGGAATTACAGTTGCACGTCCTTGATCAGATGACTGCACCGGAATTCATCCTGCTCGATACGATGGACTTATGGATCAATAGTGCGCGCCCGAAATTGCTCGAAGTCATTGCGCGCTGCACCATGCTCACCGTCAATGAATCCGAAGCACGTCTGCTTGCGGATACAAATTCACTGCTCACTGCCGCGCAGCGGCTGCTCAAGCTCGGTCCGCATTATGTGTTGATTAAAAAAGGCTCCGCCGGCAGTATGCTTGTGTCTGATAACGGAATTTTTCTACTGCATGCGTTTCCTCCTGAAATGGTGAAAGATCCCACCGGCGCCGGTGATACGTTTGCCGGCGGATTGATGGGTGCACTTGCTGAAGCCGGTAAAATTGATGAAAAATCCATTCGCCAGGCGATGGCATACGGTAGCGTTATCGCAGCGTTCGGCGTCGAGGAATTCAGTCAGCAGCGTCTTGAGGAGATTAACCGCCGGCAAATTGACCAGCGCATGGATTTGTTCAAATCAATGGTAGCGCTTTAAAAAAGAATATTATAGAGTCCACTGAAGCCAGAGATTTTTGGCAGGCAGGATGCCGCTGGATTGAAAGGAGAAAATTATGGCAACGTGGGCAATCGTTCTGGCATGTGGTAAAGAGCAGGAAATCAGTCCGGGCACGGACGTTGCATTCCTTGCCCTCGGTTCACGTCCCATCCTCTCCCGGTCACTGCAGATTCTTGAGCAAAATTCAGAGATTGCCGGCATTGTTGTCGTTGTCAAAAAAGACCGCATTGATACCACCCTCCACTTAATACGCTCTTTTGGCTGCCGTAAAATTTCTGCTATTGTCGCCGGCGGGTCGGTGCGTTTAACGAATCTGAAAAACGCTTACGCTCAGGTGCCGGATAGTGCCACCCTTGTTGTCGTACACGATGCATCGCGCCCGTTTGTCACCGATCAAATCGTTACGGATAGCGTCAAGGCCGCCAAACGGTACGGCGCTGCCGTCACTGCTGCGCGCAGCGTTGACGCTGTAAAATTTGCTGCTAGAGGACAGAAAGCCGAAAAAGACATTGATCGTAACTCTATCTGGCTCGTCCAGACGCCGCAGGCATTCAAGCGTCCGGTTTTTGAAAAAATATTGAAAAGTAAAGAGAGGCTCAAAGACGATGAATCTGCGCTGCTCGGAAAAACAAAGCAGCCAATTCATCTCGTTGCCGCCACTGCCGGTAACATGAAAATCCGCTCAGCTGAAGACCTTACCGTCGCTTCCGCCATTCTCAGTGCTTCCCGCAAAGATCTTCTCTAGAAAAAGAAATCACGAATATTGAATGAGAGCTTCAACGATCGTGAGGATCTGTGACGCGGGGTGCGGTATAATATTCAGAATAATTCAATTTACGCGCTGTTGAAGTGCCGGTAGAGTGTGTGCCGGTTTTTTATCAGAGAAGGAGAGTTGTCATGGGTCAAAACTATTTTAATTCACTGCCGTTTCGGCGTCAGCTGCAGGAGCTTGGAACCTGCCGGTTTATGGACGCATCCGAATTTTCTAAGGGCTGCGAATATGCTAAAGGCAGGAAGATCGTAATTATCGGCGCCGGCGCGCAGGGGCTGAATCAGGGACTGAATATGCGCGACAGCGGCCTGGATGTTTCCTATACACTGCGTGATTCTGCCATTCATGAAAAACGGCAGTCCTGGAAAAATGTGACAGAAAACGGGTTCAAGGTCGGAACCTATCAGGAAATGCTGCCGGCTGCTGACATCATCATGAACCTCACGCCGGACAAACAGCATACGGCGGTGGTTGAAGCAGTGATGCCGCTGATGAAAAAAGGTGCCACGTTTTGTTATGCACACGGTTTTAATATTGTTGAAGAAGGGACGGATTTCCGTCCGGATCTCACAGTGATTATGGTCGCACCGAAATCTCCGGGCTCCGAAGTTCGTGAAGAATACAAACGCGGTTTCGGTGTTCCGACGCTGATCGCGGTACATAAAGAAAACGATCCAAACGGCGACGGCCTTGAAATCGCTAAAGCGCTCGCATCGGCACAGGGCGGCGATCGCGCCGGCGTGCTGGAATCGTCTTTCGTTGCCGAAGTGAAGTCCGACCTGATGGGTGAGCAGACCATTCTTTGCGGTATGCTGCAGGCCGGTTCATTACTGTGTTTTGATAAAATGATCGAGCAGAAAATCGACGCCGGTTACGCCGCAAAACTGATTCAATACGGCTGGGAAACGGTAACGGAAGCACTGAAACAGGGCGGCATTACCAATATGATGGACCGCCTCAGCAATCCGGCAAAAATCAAAGCATTCGATCTTTCAGAAGAGCTGAAAGATATAATGCGTCCGCTGTTTGAAAAGCATATGGATGATATTCTCACCGGCGAGTTTTCGCGCATAATGATGGAAGACTGGGCGAATGGTGATAAAAATCTGCTCACCTGGCGTGAAGAAACCGCAAAAACCGCATTCGAAAAAACTGCTGCCGGAGATATGGCCATCAGCGAACAGGAATATTTTGATCATGGAATTCTGATGATCGCCATGGTTAAAGCGGGCGTTGAACTGGCATTCGAAACAATGGTTGAAGCCGGAATTGAGCCGGAATCCGCCTATTACGAATCGCTGCACGAAACACCGCTGATTGCCAATACGATCGCACGCAAAAAATTGTACGAAATGAACCGTATCATTTCCGACACCGCCGAATACGGCTGTTATTTGTTTGCACATGCCTGTGTGCCGCTGCTCAGGGATTTCATGCAAGACATCGACACAACGGTAATCGGTAAAGGTCTGAACGCTAAAGATAACAGTGCCGACAACCGCCTGCTCGTTCGGGTTAACGCCGCGATTCGCGAGCACTTTATTGAAGAAGTCGGCGCTGAACTGCGCGCTTCAATGACAGCAATGAAATCGCTGGGACGATAATCAGCGCCGGTACATGAGACGGGAGGCGTTTCGGCTGGTTTTCCGGCTGCCGGCTGTATTTCTAGAATAAGAAAATCTGTGCACGATCACAGTATTGCGTATTTTTGCCCGGGTTCTGATATTGAAGCTTCTGGCATTCCACGAGATGGAGGAATTGTGAATAAAGAGTTTTTTTTGAAAGAGCTGAGCTCCGGTGTTTTTTATTACAGCCTGCCGGAACTGGAGAAGCAGGGCGGCTACGATTTTTCGCGGCTGCCGTTCGTCATTAAGATCCTGCTGGAATCACTGCTGCGGATGCAGGGTCATCCGGCGTACACGCCGCAGCACATTGATTCGCTGGCGAAGTGGAGCCCGGGTGCCGTTCAGGAAGAACTGCCGTTTATGCCGGCGCGTGTGCTGCTGCAGGATTTTACCGGCGTACCGTGTGTGGTGGATTTAGCGGCACTGCGGTCGGCCATGCAGCGCGCCGGCAAAAATCCGGCGCAAATTGAACCGCAGGTGCCGGTGGATCTGGTAGTCGACCATTCGGTGCAATTGGATGCGGCGGGTTGTGCGGCGGCGCTGGAAATCAATGAAAAACGTGAATTTGAACGTAACGTGGAGCGCTACCGGTTTTTAAAGTGGGGGCAGAACGCGTTTCATACACTCCGCGTGCTGCCGCCCGGATTGGGAATTTGTCATCAGATTAATATGGAATACTTGGCAACATGTGTTGCCAAGGAAGGCACTGAAACACTAAGCACAAAGGCACAAAGAGACAAATCGGCAATTGTGTTCCCTGATTCGCTGGTGGGAACGGACAGCCATACGACGACGATTAATTGTATGGGCGTGCTGGGCTGGGGTGTCGGCGGGATCGAAGCGGAAGCGGCGATGCTGGGGCAGCCGATTCCGATTCTGACACCGGAGGTCGTCGGTTTTAAATTTACCGGCGCACTGCGCGCCGGCGTAACGGCAACGGACCTGGCGTTAACCGTAACGAAGATGCTGCGCGACAAAGGTGTGGTTGGGAAACTGGTTGAATTTTACGGCGCCGGTGCCGCGAATTTGAGTCTGGCGGATCGCTGTCCGGTGGCGAATATGGCGCCGGAATACGGTGCGACAACCGGATTTTTTGCGATCGACGAAAAGACAATCGAGTATCTGCGCGAGACAGGCCGCAGCGAAGAGCAGTGCGCGCTGATTGAAGCCTATTGCAAAGTGCAGGGCATTTGGGGGTACGAAACGGAAGCGGATTATAATGATACGCTCGAGTTGGATCTTTCGCTCGTTGCTCCGGCGCTGGCCGGGCCGAGTCGCCCGCATCAGCTTTTGCATCTTTCAGATGTGAAAAACGCCGGAAGTCGAAAGCCTGAAAGTCAAACGTCGGAGACTTGCGGCCTTAAGACCTGCGACCTTCGACAAAATTCCGTTGTTATTGCCTCCATCACAAGCTGCACGAATACGGCGCACCCGGGTCTGTTGATGGGTGCGGCGCTGGTGGCAAAAAAGGCGGTGGAAAAAGGCTTAACAGTGCCGGCGTTTGTAAAGACGTCGTTCGCACCGGGCTCGCGCGCAGCGGCGGCGTATTTAGAGAAAGCCAATCTGATGCAGCCGCTGAATGAACTCGGTTTTCAGATTGCAGCATACGGCTGTGCGACGTGTATCGGCAACAGCGGTCCGCTCGCACCGGAAATTGAAGAGGAAATCCGTGCGAAAAATTTGACAGTAGCGGCGGTGCTTTCAGGCAACCGTAATTTTGAAGGCCGTGTGCATCCGCTGACAAAAGCGAATTTCCTGGCGTCGCCGCCGCTGGTGGTGGCGTATGCGCTCGCCGGTACGGTGGATATTGATTTGTCGCAAGATCCTATCGGCACCGCAAAAGATGGTTGTGCAGTTTATCTGAAAGATATCTGGCCGACGACAGATGAACTGAATACAGCGGTGGCACAGGCGGCGGATCCCGAATTTTACACCGGCGTTTATAAGGATACAGCGGCAATCAGTCCGGAGTGGGCGGCACTCGAAACGGCGACCGGTCAGGTATTCGTGTGGGATGAACATTCAACCTATGTGCGCGAGCCGGCATTTTTTGCAGGCTGCGAAAAGCCGCCGGTGCCGCCGGCGGATATTTCCGGCACGCGCGTGCTTGCTCTGTTCGGTGACTTTATTACAACGGATCATATTTCTCCGGCGGGTAACATTGCAAACAATTCACCGGCGGCGGAATATCTGCGTGCACACGGTGTGGCGGAGCGCGACTTTAACTCCTACGGTTCGCGTCGCGGGAATCATGAAGTGATGATGCGCGGCACATTTGCGAATATTCGCATTAAAAACCGGATGATCGACGGCGAGGGCGGTCGTACCGTTTGTTACGCCGGGGATGATGCCGGTGAGGAGATGACGATTTATGATGCGGCGGTGAGGTATACTGATGCCGGCATTCCGCTGGTGGTGATTGCCGGCAAGATGTACGGCGCCGGTTCATCACGCGACTGGGCGGCAAAAGGGCCGAAACTGCTCGGTGTAAAAGCGGTACTTGCTGAAAGTTTTGAGCGGATTCACCGCTCGAATCTCGTTGGCATGGGTATTCTGCCTTGTGAATTCATAAATGGTGAAACGGCAGAAAGCCTTGGATTGACCGGAAAAGAGACAATTTCAATCTCCGGCATTGCTGGAGGTTTTGCGCCGGGCAAAATTCTTACTGTAACGGCTGATGATAAAATATTTCAGGTGAAAGCGCGCGTTGATACGCCGCTGGAAATTGACTATCTGAAAAACGGCGGAGTGCTGAATTACGTCCTGCGCAATTTTATTGTGCAGTGAGTTCGGCGTTCAGCGTTTAGAGTTCAGGGTTGATTATTGTAGAAGTTACCGTTGATTTTACCCTCATTTCTTTTAAAGTTTTGCGTCGGGAGAAATGGATGAAGATCGAACGGTTTGAAGATATCGAAGATTGGAAACTGGGCAGGCAACTGGCAAATTTAATTTACGGGTTTACGGCGAATAAACCATTCGCAATGGATTATGGATTGCGGGATCAGATTCAACGGGCATCCGGTTCTGTGATGCATAATATTGCCGAAGGATTTGATTCCGGTTTGAATCCTGAATTTGTAAGATTCTTAAGTTATGCCAAACGATCCTGCACTGAAGTGCAAAGTGGGCTTTATCTCGCGGTGGACCGGAATTATATTGCACAGAACCAATTTAACTCAGCATATCAATTGGCAGAAAAAGCGAAGGCCACAATTGGCGGTTTTATCCGGTATTTAAAAACTCATCCAAAACCCTGAACCCTGAACCCTGAACCCTGAATCATGAACTATGAACATATTATCATCGATGGCTACAACCTGATGTATCAGGATCAGGATGCGCGTCACCGGCGGGACAATCTGATGACAGCGCGCCAGTTCATTGTGCGGAAAATTGAAAAACTTACCGGCGGGATGGCGGGGAAAATTACGGTGGTATTTGACGGACGCGAAAGCGGAGTGGATGCCTCGCTAACGTCGGCACAAATAGAAGTGCTCTTCTCGCCGGCGAACCGCACCGCCGACGGTGTGATCGAACAGATGGTACACGATGCTGAAATGCCGGAAAATATCCTGGTGGTGACGTCGGACTGGGTCGAACAGCGGCTGGTGTCGGTTTTCGGTGCCACGGTAATTTCGTGCCGGGAATTTCTGTTGAGATACGAAACGGCGGAGCCGTTGAAAAAAAGTTTCGGCGCGAAAAGTCGAAACGGGCAGCATGGACAAAGCCTGGGAGACTTCTTTCCGGAAAGCTGAACATGTCGAAAGTGAAGGGCAGTCGAATGATTTTTGACTTTAAGACCTTTGACTTTCGATCCTTAAATACGAGATTATTCATCCATGCGCGTTTTAATCATAGGTGCGGGTAATGCGGGGCAGCAGCTGGCGGAACGGCTGGTTGCTGAGAAACATGACGTCGTGATGATCGACCCGGATCCCAAGGTGCTGGCGCTGGTGGAAGCGCGGCTGGATGTACTGACCGTGGCAGGATCAGGTTCCAGTCCGCGCATACTGTCGGAAGCGCAGCTTGAAAAATCGGATTTGATTATTTCGGTGACCGACAGCGATGAGGTGAATATTCTGACCTGCCTCTGCGCACATGCCGCCGGTGTTCCGCGCAAAGTTGCGCGCGTATCAAGTCCGGAATATATTTATGCAAACGGAACCTATGATTTACGTGCGATGGGCATTGATCTGATAATTAACCAGAAACAGGAATGCGCACTGGAAATTTTTAATATGCTGCAAATGCCGGGCGCACAGGAGGCGTTCCGGCTGTTTGACGGCAAGGTGATGGTCGCCGGTTTTCCGGTCAGTGTAATCAGTCCGCTGTACGGTCGTACACCGGCAGAGTGCGAGCGGCTTGATTTGATTCAAAGCATTCGCATGATCGCAATCCGGCGCGGCGATAAGCTCGTTGTGCCGCACGGTGACACAGTGTTTCAGAAAAACGACCGGCTCTATCTCGTTGGGAAACCGGCGGACGTCGCCGCATTTTTTGAGTGGGTTTCTGCGGATTTAAAACCGTTTGAAAAAGTTGTTATCGCCGGCGGCGGCGATATTGGACTGATGCTGGCTGAACTGCTTGAAACGAAAACCGATTGCGTGGTGATCGAGAAGAATGAAGAGCGTGCAAAATACTGTTCCTCTGTATTAAAAAAAGCGCTGGTGCTGCGCGGTGATGCGCTGACGGACAGTACGATGGAAGAGGCGGGACTGACGGAACATACCGCGTTTGTGGCGCTGACCGGCGATGATGAAGATAATATTATGGGCTGCCTGGTGATGCAAAAGCGCGGTGCGGCATTCACCGTAACGCAGATTACACGTACCGATTATGTGCCGGTGATTGAACAGCTTTATCTCGTAAACCGCGTAGTCAGCCCGTACATTTCCATGACGAATGCAATTCTGCATTATCTGCGTTCTCATAAGGTCCGGGCGGCATCGCTGCTGCACAACCTGCCGGGTGAGCTGCTGGATGCAACGCTGAATGAAAAAAGCAGACTGGCCGGGAAAAAAATTAAAGAGGTAAAATTTCCGCGCGAATCTATTATTGCCACCGTGATGCGCGCCGGCGAAGTGCTGACGGCGACCGGCGATCTGGAGTTAGCCGCCGGCGATCGCGTGCTGATTTTTTCGCATCCGGACGCTGTGAAGAAAATTGAGGCGATATTTTTGAAGTAGCGATCAAAGATCAGGCACGGAAAACTGTGAACTCCGAACTCTGAACTGTTAACAATGAATAAGCGCGCAGTATCTCATATTACAGCCGTGGTAACGCTGGTGATCGGACTGGCGATGGGCGTGTGCGGCGGACTGTCACTTTACTGGAATGACCCGGCAAACATTCCCGCCGGTTTTTTCATCTCTGCCGGAATCACTGTGTGCATTGCGCTGCTGCTGTCCTTTTTAACGCGCGGCGATTTTAATCTGACGCGCCGCGACGGGTTTGGGATTGTCACGTTCGGCTGGATTTTTGCGGCGCTGTTCGGCGCGCTGCCGTACATTGTTTCCGGTATTATTCCGGAAATAAACGAAGCCGTTTTCGAAACGATGTCCGGCTTCACCACGACCGGTGCGTCCGTCCTGCCGTCCGCTGCGCCCGGTTATGACACACTCGAAAGTCTGCCGCGCGGAATTCTGTTCTGGCGCTCACTGACGCAATGGTTCGGCGGCATGGGTGTGCTCGTGCTGTGTGTTGCAATTCTGCCGTTTCTCGGCGTCGGCGGCATGCAGATTTACCGTGCCGAAATGCCGGGTCCGGCGAAAGACCGCTTAACACCGCGCATCACCACCACCGCCAAACTGCTGTGGGGTGTCTATTTTTTTATTACTGTGATGCAGGCGCTGTTGCTGCATTTTATCGCCGGACTGACGTGGTTCGACGCAGTCTGCCATTCATTCACCACTATCGCCACCGGCGGATTTTCAACGCGTACGGACAGCATCGGCGCCTATGCCAGCCCGTCCGTCGACTGGATTGTAACGGCATTTACTTTTATCGCCGGAATTAATTTTGCATTGCACTACCGTGCACTTTCCGGACGTCCACTGAGTTATTTCCGTGATCCGGAATGCCGGTTTTATTTTGTATTTCTGTTCATTTCCGGAATCTTTTTTGCATTCAATACACTGCCGCTGTATGCGGGAAATTTTGCAGAATCGCTGCGCGCCGGTTTTTTCCAGGGTACCACCATTATCACCACCACCGGTTATTCCACGGCGAATTATGATTTATGGCCCTCTTCTTCGCGCATGCTGCTCGGCATCATGATGTTTACCGGCGCGTGCGCCGGTTCAACATCCGGCGGCGTAAAACTGGTGCGCGTGTTTGTCATTCTTAAGAAAATGCTCAAAGAAATCAGACAGTTTATGCGCCCGCAGGCCGTATTGCAGATCAAACTCGGCGGACGTCCGGTGGGCGATGAAGTCGAAGCCAATATCGCGGCATTTTTCGGAATTTATATCGGTATTTTTATCGTCACCTCATTTCTGATGACATTTTTTCTGCCTGATCTCAGCAGCGCAATAACGGCAGTGCTGACAACACTCAGCAACGTCGGTCCCGGATTCGGCGCGGTTGGACCGGTGCATGACTACGCCGGCATTTCGCTCTTCGGGCAAATCATCCTCACCGGCTGCATGCTGCTCGGCCGGCTCGAACTTTATACCGTGCTCGTTCTGTTTCTGCCGGGATTCTGGAAAAAGTAAGAGAATGGAGTGTTGGAATACTGGAACGAAGGAATAATGGCTGAATTAAAGAAGAAAAAAGTAAAGCGGGCAGCGTCACTACCTGGATGAAATTGAAAAGTTCTGATATTGAAGGCCGGAAAGTCATTTCCGGTTTTCGACTTGCGACGTTCAGACCTTAGACTTGAGACTGAAAATATGCCGAAAAACAAAAATCTATCACTCCATCATTCCAATATTCTAACCGTGTCTCTCATCAGTCTCGGCTGTGCAAAAAACACAGTGGATTCTGAGCTGATTCTCGGCCGTTTTGTTGAAAGCGGCTGGCTGATTGCTGAAGAGCCTGCGGATGCCGACATTTGTCTCGTAAACACCTGCGGATTTATACAGGACGCGCGCGCTGAAGCCGCCGGCGTTTTAAATGAAATGCGTGCCCTGAAAAATACAGGAAAACTGCGTGCGGTCGTCGCGCTCGGGTGTTTAGTCAAGCGCGCTGCTGATGCACCGGAGCTCGCCGGATTTCTCGCCGGAGCCGATGCGCAGGTTCCATTTTCCGGCTACAGCCGTCTGCCTGAATTCTGTGCCGAACTGCTTGGAAATGCCGGCGCCGGAATCCCGGCGGAAAGTTACAGCGAATTTCTTTTGCAGCCGCGTTTGCGAATCGGATCACCGCACACTGCGTATTTAAAAATTTCCGAAGGCTGTTCCAATCCGTGCCGGTTTTGCTCCATTCCGAAAATTCGCGGCCGGCAAATCAGCCGGCCGATGGACGACATTATGAACGAAGCACGGGCATTGATCGATGCCGGTGCAGTAGAGCTGAACTTCATTGCACAGGATACTACCGCATACGGCAAAGAGTTTTCCGGCGAACCGCAACTGCACAATTTATTGCGCCGGTTGCGTGATGGAATTAACGACGATGTATGGTTCCGTCTGCTGTACGCCTGTCCGCAGCATTTAACACGCCAGGTGCTCGACATCATGGCATCCGACGAACGCTTCTGCCGGTACATCGACCTGCCGCTGCAGCATATTTCCGATCCGATGCTCGCTGTGATGGGACGTGTACTCAACAAAAAAGAAACCATTGAAATACTCGATTTAATCACCACCGCATTGCCGGGTACTGCAATCCGCACCGCCTTCATCACTGGACATCCCGGTGAGACCGATGCCATGTTTGAAGAGCTGCTGGATTTTATCAATGAAGGGCGTTTTACACATGCCGGCGTTTTCACCTATTCGCCGGAACCCGGCACGCTGTCAGCCCAAATGCATGATGCCGTTTCGCCGGAAATCAAAGCCGAACGCCGGAACCGCTTAATGGAAGCGCAGCAGAAAATATCAGCAGCGCGCTGCGCCGCACGCGTCGGAACCACGGTGGAAGTCATGATCGACGGAGCAGGGGAGGAATGCAATATTGCCCGCTCACAGTTCGAAGCGCCGGAGGTTGACGGTGTCATTTTCCTGCCGCAATTCGAAGCGGTTCCGGGCGATCGCTATGATGCGGTTATCACTGCCGCCTCGGACTACGATCTCGCTGCTGACCCTGTCTAGAATGTATTGATTTGCCATTATAATATTTTATGCTGAACCCATGAAAACGGTGTCTGCGGCAGAAATGAGAGAACTGGATCGCCGGACGATTGAAGAATCCGGAATTCCCGGCGAAGAGTTGATGCGTCGCGCCGGCAGAGGCGTCGCCGCTATCGCGATGGAAATGCTCATGGCGCGCGGTGGGAAATCCATTCTGATGCTCGCCGGCACCGGCAATAACGGCGGTGATGTGTTTGCGGCGGCAGCGGAACTGGCAGAATCGGATATCCATATCGAAGTCTGGATTTGCGGAGCGCAGAGTAAAATTTCCGGCGACGCACAAACACATTTAGGAAAAATGATTCGCGCCGGAATTCTGCCGAAAGAAATCTCGACCGCGTCTGATTTAATTCCAGTTGCGGCGCCGGATTTAATGATCGACGGACTGCTCGGTACCGGCGCCACCGGTGCGCCGCGCGGCTTTATGGCGTCGCTCATTGAATGGATAAATGCCGCGGCACAGTTTGCGGCCGTGCTTTCCATCGATCTTCCATCCGGCGTCGATTCCGATTCCGGTGACGTTTCCGGCGCGGCGGTAAAAGCGGATTTAACGGCAACGCTGGCACTGCCGAAAACCGGATTCATTCAACCATCTGCCGCACCGTATGCCGGTCATATTAAAGTGATCGACATCGGAATTCCGGCGGCACTGGTTGATCAAATCGAGGGCAATCAAGAAGCTGAACTGATTGACCGCACCGATCTTTTTATTCCGCGCCGCGAACGCGACAGTTATAAAAATCAGTACGGACACGTTTTATTATTCGGGGGTGAAAACGGCGCCGCCGGCGCCATTGCCATGTCGGCGCGCGCGGCGCTGCGTTCCGGCGCCGGTCTGGTCACGGTGATCACAGCGCCGGAAATTGCGCCGCTGGTTTCCATCCTCGCCGGCGCGGAAATCATGGTGCATGGATTTTCCCGCCGCCGGAAAATTGATTTTTCAGATTTTGATGCAGTTTTAGCCGGTCCCGGAATGGCGCCGGAAAAATCGACAAAACAGTTTGTTGAAAGCCTGCTGAATACACTGCACGTGCCGTTAATTCTTGATGCCGGTGCGTTGTGCGTTGCACCGGAAAAAATCTTCGGCGCAATATGTCCGGTAATTTTAACCCCGCATCCCGGCGAATTCCGGCGGATGTTCGGTGCACCGGACACCGGCCGTTTAAAGCAGGCGCGCACCGCCGCTGAAAAAACCGGCGCGGTCGTTGTGCTGAAAGGTGCCGGAACCGTTGTCGCCGCACCGGGCAAAATTTCCGGCGTAAATATGACCGGCAATCCCGGTATGGCGACCGCCGGCGCCGGTGATGTACTGGCCGGAATGATCACTGCGCTCGCCGGCAAAGGAATGGATCCGTTTGATGCCGCCAAGACTGCTGTATTTCTTCACGGAACCGCCGGCGAGTTCGCCGCGCTGGATTACGGACAGGAGTCGATGACTGCTGAAAATATCATCGACGCACTGCCGGATGCATTCCGCTCGTTACAAATTCGTTAATGTAGAAATGAATGTGGCGCAGACTTTCCTGTCTGCGCACGGAACGCGACGAGGGCGTCGCGTCTACTTTCCAAAACGCCGGGAATGAAAATGAAATAGATCCGCAGATAACAAAAACAGACGGACGCAGATTTTCAGCGCATCTGCGTCCATCTGCGGAAAATTTTTTAGCAAAGCAGAGAAGTAGACGCGGCGCCCTCGCCGCGTTCTCTGCGCACGGAACGCGACGGGGGCGTCGCGTCTACTTTTGGCGGGACGGCGGCTTGCCGTCCGCGGTCGCCGAGGCCGGCGACCCTCCAGCTCGCAAAAAAGAATCTCGCTTATTCCTCATTGGTCATACAAGCCGGCTGGCGCGTTGTTTGCAAAACGCCCTGCCACACCCATCCGTGCGGATCGACGAGTTTGCGCGCAGAGATCATGTCGATCGGCAGATGCACGAGCCGGTGATTATGCAATCCAACGACCATGCCGATTTTGCCGGCCATTGCCGCGTGCATGGCATTATATCCGAGGAATAAACAGTATTCAGAATCGGCGGCATTCGCCGGCGTACTGCGAATGGTGTAACTGGGATCGATGTATTTTACATTGATTTCACACTTCTGTTTCGCAAACCAGCGCCTCATTTCGTCGCGCAGAAATACACCGATGTCGGCCAGTTTTTTATTACCGGATTTATCAACGCCGGCGACGTGATCGGGCACCAGATCCTGCCCGGCGCCTTCAGCGACAACCACCACGGCATGATCTTTCTTCTCAAGCCGCCGGCGGAGGTGTTCAAAAAATCCGTTCGGCCCGTCCAGATCAAAAGGCACCTCGGGAATCAGACAAAAATTTACGTTGCTGTTGGCTGCCGCGGCGGACGTTGCAATCCAGCCGGATTCGCGCCCCATCAGTTTAACGAGTCCAACACCATGCCGGTTGGCTTTTGCTTCGGCATGCGCACAGTTGATAATGCCCCAGGCAACCTGAACGGCTGTTTGAAATCCAAATGAGCGCTCAATAACGCCAATGTCATTATCAATTGTCTTCGGCACGCCGATCACAGCAATATCCAGCCCTTGCACACGAATTTCATCCTGAATATCGCGTGCACCGCGCAGCGTGCCGTCGCCGCCGATGGCGATGAGAATGTTAACTTTATAGTGGCGCAAGGTATGTACAATCTCTTTGGTGTCCTGCGGACCGCGCGACGATTTTAGAATCGTGCCGCCTTTTTCATGGATTTCGTCGGTATTATCCGGCGTCAGATCAATGGGCGGATGGAAATATTTGGCGACGAGTCCCTCGAAGCCGTACTGGAAACCGAGTACTTTTTTTACGCCGTAGCCCTCTTTAGCACAGAATGTCACCGCGCGGATCACATCGTTCAGGCCGGGACAAAGTCCGCCGCATGTGACCACGCCGACGATGACTTCTGCCGGATTGAAATGAATTTTTTCGCGCGCACCGGCGCGTTCAAAATATTCAATTCCGTCGACACTGCTCCCTTCCGGATAGTCAAACGCGTGAACTTTACGGATGATTCCGTTGTCATCATAAAAAAACTTCTGACACTTTGCCTTAAAGGGAGAATCAAATGTGCATTCACCCAGCGTGTCGATTTTTATCAGTTTAGCCATAACAATTCCTTAAAACTGCGAAAGAAAACGGACATCGTTTTCGTAGAGCATACGAATGTCTTTGATGCCATACATAATCATGGCCAGGCGTTCGATGCCCATGCCGAATGCGAAGCCGGTGACTTTTTCCGGATCGTACCCGACGTTGCGGAATACATTCGGATCAACCATGCCGGCGCCGAGAATTTCAATCCACCGGCTTTTGCCGCCGACCTCAAAAAAGAAGTCGACTTCAAAACTCGGTTCGGTGAATGGAAAGAAATGCGGGCGGAAACGGATTTTAACGTTTTCGCCGAGAAACTGTTTCGCGAAATAAGCGAGCGTTCCTTTCAGATCCGCCATCGAAACATTTTCGGCAACGTACAGCCCTTCGACCTGATGAAAGTTCGCGCTGTGTGTTGCATCCGGCGTGTCGCGCCGGTAACAGCGTCCCGGTGCGATGATGCGGACCGGCGGCTGATGACTTTCCATATAGCGTACCTGCACCGGCGATGTATGACAGCGCAGCAGATCGCCGCTATTCAGATAAAAGGTGTCCTGCTCGTCGCGCGATGGATGATCCGGTGGCGTGTTCAGCGCGTCAAAGTTGTTCCAGACAGTTTCAATATCCGGCCCGTCGGCTACCGTGAATCCGATGGTTTGAAAAATTTCAATGATGCGTGCCGTAACTTTGCTGATCGGATGTTCGGAGCCGAGTGCCGGCCAAAGTCCCGGCCTGGTCGGATCAAACGATCCGCTTTTTTTCACACCGGCAGTCAGCGTTTCCTGCCGTTCTCTGATCAAATCTGTCAGTTCGTTTTTCAGTGCATTCGCCGATTTTCCAAATACCGGCTTCTCTGCCGGCGGCACGGATTTCAACTGCGCCATCACCTCCGGCAGCAATCCGTTACGTCCCAGATATTTAATACGTACTGCTTCCAGGGCTGCCGCATCTGCCGCGCCGTGTGCTTCTGCCCGCGCAGTTTCCCTGATTTGATTAAGTTCCTGTAAATTCATAATTTTTCCAAAATTTGAACGAAGGTACTGATAAATACCTGCAATGTCTGGGAAAAACTGACTCCAATTTTAAAAAAATCACTGCCCGCCGGAACTCCGGCGGGCGGCGGTGCCGGCACAAATTGTGAGTCCTGATCTATACGTGCTCAATATAAACGGTTTTAAAATGCCAGCAGCATAAAGATCATGACAAACAATGCGATGGTTTCTACGGTGCCGACGGCAATGATGTAGTTGACAAAACCTTTTCCGGTCTCGGCATACGCGTCGCAGCCGGCAGCACAGACTCTGCCCTGAAGCCATGCCGATGCGCCCAGGGCAATTCCGGACATCAGTCCGCCGATTAAGAAGACCAGCCAGAGTTCCGGATTTTCAATTGCACGCGCTTTAAACAGCAGCATAACGATTAATCCGTAAATTGTCTGCGACAGCGGCGCGCCGATAAATGAAAGCAGAAGAAACGGCGCCGGACGGTTTTGTGCGTAGCATTTCTTCCACGCTCCGATTCCCGCCGAGCCGGCGATTGAAATTCCGATGGCCGATCCGAGCGCGCTGAATCCCAGCGCAAGCGGCCCGCCGATTTTTGCCAATGCAAGCATTCCTGTTACATCCATACTGATTCCTCCATTCTCCGTTAATCTTTCCGAAAAGGTTGATAAGCAACGCCGCCCCACTGTACGCCGACATGATTGGAAAACTCCAATGTGTTCAGGCGAATACCGTGAACCAGCACGCTGAGTGCCGCCAGCGTAATATTGAGCGCGTGCCCGATGAAAATGACAAACGCGCCGCACAACTGCCCGACCACAACCGGCAGTGCGCCGTTCACATCTGCGCCCATGTTATTAAATGCCTGCGCGATAGCCAGCGACGCCGCACCGACGGCGTACAAGCGCACATACGAAATAATGTCGGTGAAATTTCCGACAATATCCAGCGCCAGCGTGATGAGCCCTGTATAATTTTTGATCAGGATCGTGCCTAGCGTAATCAGTCCGGCGCCGATTCCCAGTGCGGTCCAGAGGACAATATTCAGCTCACCAATTCCAATAACAAGATTCAGCGCGAGAAAATAAAACGCCCAGGTGGTAAAGAGCCAGCCGAGATCACATACCGCTGTCGGAGAGTTAAGCTTCCGGATCAGGTTCCAGCCGTGCGCAATCGACAAATGAATGGCACCGATCGTAAAACAGACCAGCATCACACGCGTCCGCACAAGATCAGCATCGCCGCCACCCAGAAGCCACGGCAGTGTGATATGCTGCAGCGGTTTGGGCAGAAACTGTAAGTCGATGCCGAACCATGATCCGTTCATCACGCCCCAGATCACAGTACAGCTGCTCATCAGAATCAGCAGATTCACCGTCATCTGTGCAATCCGGCTTTTTTTGAATTTAAACTTTGCCCACAGGCTGGCGGTGATAAAGAGAAGCCCGTATCCGGCGTCGCCGACAATAAACGCGTAGAAAATACTCAAAAAAACAAGGAACAGGCCGCTGATATCTACTTCGTCATATCCGGGCAGCACATCAATCAGGCGATATACGGGCTTAATCAGGCTCATCCATTTCGGATCGGTCAGCAGTGTCGGAACCGGATCATCTGCCGCCGGTTCTTCAACCAGAACCGCCCAGCCGTTTTTGCCAGCTGCCGCACTAATTTCTTCTTCCTGCCGCACCGGGAAAAATCCGTATAAATAAAGAATATCTTTTTCATCACCCATGCCGGCGCGCGCTTCCAGATAACGGATGCGGCTTTCTTCCGCCGCCGCAAACTCAGCAACCGCCGCACGATCAGCAGCCAAAATTTCTAATTCGAGGCGAATGTTCTCCTGCCGGCTTTTATACTGTTCAAGCTGAACTTTCATGTCATCCAGCGACTCTTCCGGCAGCAGAACAACGGTGATATCCAAATCAATTTTTTCACGCGAAATCAACGCGGCATAGACCGTTCCTTTTGTGCGCGACAATTCGACCAGCCGGATGTCATCGGGAATGTGATTGATATCCTTCGTCGATAAAGCCGCCAGTGTCACATAAACCCCGGATGCTTCCAGCGACCGGATCGTTTCCGGAGAAAAACTGCCGAACGGCTGATAACGCTGAACCCGCTGTTGTTGCGCGTCAATTTGTTCTGTGAGTACTTCACGCTGTGATATCAACTCATGCACCGCATCGATAATTTTTTGCACCGGCATTCCTGTTGAATGTGCAGCAGACTGCCCGGACAGCGCAGTTAATACGCGCTTGAGTGAAGCGAGCGTTTCACGGGCCTTATCCAGTTCGTTCCCCGCCGGCGGCTGTACCGGCGTTAAATGCACCACGCCAAGATCACGCAGTGCATCCAGCGTTGTTTCGCGGGAGGCGCGCGTGCACAGCAGCGTCAGTTTTTTCATTTTAACAATCATTTTACTTCCCACGAATTACACGAATAAACAGGAATTAAAGAACGATTCTTTCATATTCAAGATTCGGGTAATGTCCAAAATTCACAATGATTCCTAATTTAAATCCGGTCGCACTCAAATAATTCAAAACCTGCGCGCGATGCGCATCCGTAATTTTGTCCACCGCTTTCAATTCTAAAATAATGTTATCAAAACAAATAAAGTCCGGTTCATAAGAATGATTGAGTTTTTGTCCGCGATAAAACAAATCCAGTTTCTTTTGTGCCTCAAATGGAATTTTTTGAAATGCCAGTTCAATTCCCATACACTCCTGATAAACCGGCTCAAGAAATCCGAAACCTTTCTCATTATACACGTTGAAGCACGCCCCAATGATCGCGAAGCTTTCTTTTTTATATAAAATGTCTTTATTCGTGTTCATTCGTGTTATTCGTGGGCAAATCTAAATGGCACCGGCCTTTTCAGCGCTTTTGTTTTTCGCGAGTTTTGACCGCGCTACAGCGGACGTCTGCTGATCGCCGATAAAGATGCGGATCATGCGGATATTTTCTTTACACTCCGGAATTTTTACTTTTTCAAAAAGATTCACACGCTGTGCTGTGGTTTCAAGCTCACACGCCAGCAGCCGGTGCTGCTCTTCAATGATTCCGCGTTCAACGCGCAGGCGAATCAGATGCTGCAGCATTTTAATTCCGTGATCCACCCACGGCGGCGTTTCAAACAGATCAGGAGTTTTTTCGGCAAATTCAATTTTTTCAAACAGCGGAATGACAACGCCGGCAATATTTCCGTATGCACGGTGAATTGCTTTAACCTCGATGTACGGCAGAAAATCAAACGGTTCGGAAAAAAGTTTTACCCACGAGGCCAAACCGGTACGCGCTGTCTTCTCTTCGTCATGTTTCGCGGCAATCTGCGTTTCAAGCTGACGCAATTCAACCTGTAGCTGCTGCTTTTTTAACTGCAGCGTCGGCAGATACCGCGTAAAGCGCGTCAGTGCGTCGCGCTGCGCTTTCAACTCATTCTTTGTGTACTTTATTTTAGCCATCTATTTTTCCAACACTCGCTTCGCTCAAGTTCGCCAAGTCCGCAAAAATTTCTTAGCGCTCTTCGCGAACTTCTGTTTGTTTTTCCTTTCGAGGCCAGAATTGTTCAATGAGTTTGGTTGAAATTCCGGTTTCCTGCGGCTCAAAGCAATCGGCGAGCATCTGCCAGCCGAGATCGAGCGCGGCCTCGAGCGGAATGTTTACCGCGAGCGACATCATTTCGTTTTCAAAGCGTTCGCCGTATTTCAGCAGCTTGTCGTCCCATGTGCTCATGCGGAACCCCATCGACTGTTTTTCAAGCGTTTCTTTATAGGATGCGTACAGCTGGATCATTGTATCCATGATGGTGCGGTGATCAGCGCGCGTTTTTCCGTTCACCTGCTGTTTTAAACGGCTGAGTGAGCCGAACGGCTCGATCCGGCCGTTTTTCAGATAGAACTGTCCCTCGGTGATGTAGCCGGTGTTATCCGGCACCGGATGTGTGACATCGTCGCCCGGCATCGTGGTTACAGCAAGAATGGTGATTGAGCCGGCGCCCTCAAAGTCCACGGCTTTTTCGTAGCGCGCGGCCAGCTGACTGTAGAGGTCGCCGGGATAACCGCGGTTCGACGGAATCTGCTCCATCGTGATTGCAACTTCTTTACGTGCGTCGGCATAGTTCGTCATGTCCGTTAACAGCACGAGCACGCGTTTATTGTCGAGGGCAAATTTTTCAGCAACAGCAAGTGCGATGTCCGGCACGAGCAGGCATTCCACCGTCGGATCAGCGGCCGTATGAACATACAACACGGAGCGCGACAGCGCGCCGTTTTCTTCGAGGTAGTCGCGAAAATAGAGATAGTCGTCATGCTTCAATCCCATGCCGCCGAGGATAATCACATCCACTTCTGCCTGCAGTGCGATGCGCGCGAGCAGTTCGTTATACGGTTCGCCGGCAACGGAAAAAACCGGCAGCTTCTGCGATTCAACCAGTGTGTTAAACACATCGATCATTGGAATTCCGGTGCGCACCATGTTGCGCGGAATGATGCGCTTCGCCGGATTCACCGATGGCCCGCCGATGGGGATTTCATTCTCTGTAATTGCCGGCCCTTTATCGCGCGGAGTGCCGCTGCCGGTGAAGACGCGCCCGAGTAGATTTTCAGAAAACGGTGTTCCCATGGCATGACCGAGAAACCGGACTTTGGCATCGGTGGCAATGCCGCGCCCGCCGGCGAATACCTGCAGGAATACGCGACCGTTTTCCAGACGGATCACCTGCGCCAGTGATGTGCCGAAACCGGATGTTACTTCCGCCAGTTCGTTGTATGTCACATCGCCGGCGCTGACAACAATCACGTTGCCGGTAATCTGTTCAATGCGGTGATAAATTTTATTCATGGGTTGCGACCTCCGCGATCTGCTGATTCAACTGATCTTCCTGTTTTTTAAATTCGGCGGACTCAAACGCCAGCTGGTTCCAGTCGCGCGTTGCCTGCGTAAGCGTATGAAAAAATGCGCGCGCAGTGTCTTTTGTTTCAAACATCAGTTTTGTGTTCAGGAATTTTACAATGAATCTGAACACATATTTCTGACGATCTGCCGGCGTGGCCGAATCCACCTCGTTATAAGCGTTCTGCTGAAGATAGACCGCATCGAGATATTCGGATTTCAGATAAAGGACGAAGTCGTCCATCGACGTGCCCTCTTCTCCAACCACCTTCATCATCTGATCGACTTCGTTGCCTTCGCGCAAAAACCGGCGCGCGGTGCTCAGCTCAACATCGTCAACGATACTGCTATATTTACTCCAGCTTTCGAGCGGGTCAATTGCCGGATACCGGCGCGCATCAGAGCGTGCACGCGACAGCCCGTGAAATGCGCCGACCACTTTCAGCGTGCCCTGCGTCACCGGTTCTTCAAAGTTACCGCCCGCCGGCGACACTGTTCCGCCGATCGTCACCGAGCCCGTTTCGCCGTTGTTGAGACGAACCACGCCGCCGCGTTCATAGAACGCCGCAATCACGGATTCAAGATATGCCGGAAATGCCTCCTCGCCCGGAATCTCCTCAAGACGACCGGACATTTCGCGCAGCGCCTGCGCCCAGCGTGACGTTGAGTCGGCGAGCAGCAGAACATTCAAACCCATCTGCCGGTAATATTCCGCAATTGTCACGGCGGTGTAAACCGATGCCTCGCGCGCTGCCACCGGCATTGAACTCGTGTTACAAATAATCAGTGTGCGCTCCATTAGACTTTTGCCGGTGCGCGGGTCGGTCAGCTCCGGAAATTCGCGCAGTGTTTCAACCACTTCGCCGGCGCGCTCGCCGCATGCCGCAAAAATTACAATATCGACGTCCGCGTGGCGGCTCGTTACCTGTTGCAGCACTGTTTTGCCGGCACCAAACGGACCGGGAATACAATAGGTGCCGCCGCGCGCCACCGGAAAAAATGTATCGATTACGCGCTGCGACGTTGCCAGCGGTTCCGTCGGGCGCAACCGTTCGGCGTAACAGCGAATCGGCACTTTTACCGGCCAGACCTGCATCATGCTGACGTCGTGCTCTTTGCCTGTTTCATCCGTCACCACCGCAATTTTTTCAGTGACGGTATAGTCGCCGGCTTCGGAAATTGATTTCACGGTCAGCTTTCCGGCGAGACGGAACGGCACCATAATTTTGTGTTTAAAAATCCCCTCCGGCACTTCGCCCAGCGCATCGCCGGCAACCACAACATCGCCGGTTTTCACCAGCGGTGTGAACGCCCATGGTTTATCGCGCGGCAGCGGATCGAGATAAACGCCGCGCTGCAAAAAAAAGCCCTCCTTTTCGGCGAGCGCCGGCAGCGGATTCTGTAAACCGTCGAACACCTGCGTTAACAGTCCCGGACCGAGCTCCGCTGAAAGCAGTTCGCTGGTAAACTCAACCAGATCGCCGATTTTCAGACCGCCGGTATCTTCGAACACCTGCATATCCGCATGCTGATCCCGGATGCGGATCACTTCCGCTTTCAGCCGGATATCACCGAGCTTTGCATAGCCCACCTCATTCTGAATCACCGGCGTATCAAATTCCACCGTCAACAGGTTTCCGTTCACTCCAACAATTTTTCCAACGTTCATATTCCGTTCCTTACCTGTTTTCAAACAGAAGGTCGCGAAGTCCGCAAAGAACTCAGACCTGATCTGCTCCTTTCAAAATCAACCGGTAAATTCCATTTTTTAAAACCGGCTCATAAAAATTTATAATCAACCCGACCGGCGCATTAAGCAGTTTCATATAACTCAGCAGTTGAGCCTTATGTTCGGGAAGCACTTCTCTTACCACTTTCAATTCGAGAATCAGACAACGGTCGACAAACACATCCAGACGCAATGGTTCATCAAAAACAAACCCTTTATATTCCACCGGAACAACAACCTGATTCTCTGCTGGAATTTTTTGGAGCTCCAGTTCACGTATCAGGCATTTTTCATAAATTGATTCAACCAGTCCCGGACCTTTTTCACGGTGAACTTCAAATGCATCGGCTCGCCGGAAATCCTTATGCATCTTCGCCTCCTTTGTGTCCGTCGCGATCTTCTGTTAGAGATTTTGCAATAAATTTTTCAACGGCAACGATGCCTTTTTCATCGTTCATCTGCATCCAGCGCGTGGCAAGCCGCAGTTTCGCAGCATAAGCGACGACCGCCGGAAACCCGAACGGATCAGTCGCCGCCAGTTCATCGGCAAGATTCCAGCGAACACGGTCGAGTTCCATTTCCATCTCTGCCGGATTACTTCTGGCGAATGCGTCCTGCACCGATTTTTCGAGTGCGACGCTGAATCCGCTGAACGGATGAGACTGCATAAGATTTTCGCCGGTATGATGTTTTGCGCGCAACCGGATAAGCGCATCACGCAACTGAACTTCAGCATTCCATAAAATTCCGGCGGCACCCGCCGGCGGTTCACGGTTTCCAAGCACGGCATCCACGGTGTCCAGATCTGTCGATGACAGCTCTGTCATGCATGCCGCACGAAACCCGTCCGCATCCAGCACCGGTTTTTCCCCCAGACGCAGATACGGCAGCGACGCAACCAGATACCAATATTTTTTCATTCCATTATTTCACAGCATGCTGTGCGGCCGCGCCGACAATTCCGGCGAGATTCGGCCGCAGCAACGCCATCAGTGCCGCAGCAATCGCATCCTGGGTAAAATCCATATACGCGTGGTCGTCTTTGAAGCTGACTTTAAATCCCTGCAGCACGTCGTTATCTGTTTTCAATTCAACGCCCCGCCTGGCTGCAGCAAGGAATTTGCCGGCGACGAATTCCGCCAGCCGTTTTTTATCCTCTGCGTTCACCAAAAATTCAGTACCGGAATCGGCCGATTCCGCCAGCTTCAGCATCATCTCCTTCATCACATCACCGGAAAGCTCTTCGGCCGCCGCCTGCGCTACAATTCCAGCAATCATATTTCCAACGCCTTCACCGGCGGTAATAATCACGTCGCGTGCGGCCTGTTGCAGCGAAGCAGTACTGCGCTGTGTAAACAGCGTTGACTCCGCTTCCGCTTTTTCAATCATCGCTTTCGCTTTGGCTTCGGCATGACTCACAATTTTTGCGGCGTCCTCTTTGGCTTTGGCAAGAATTGCGGAGGCTTCCCGTTCCGCTTTTTCAATGCCTTCTTTTTGAATCTGATTCAGCAGGGGTTGCAGTTCTTCAGCCATTCGATTGCTCCGGTTAACGGTTGATAAAAAATATGCGCACAGTTTAAATGACTCGTTCGCCGGTGCAACGAAAAACATCAATAAAACCATCAATTTCAAATACATTTCATGAATTTAAACCGGCAGCACCGGTCGCCTCAAAATTAAAAACCGCACACTGCCGCCGTATGCCTGCGTATACATTCCGGCCGATCATGAAATTTACAACTGATTGAAATATATTGGACTTCCAAAACATATTCAGCATTCTGCTTTCATTTCCGGTTTATTTTATTGTTTGCGCTGCGCCGGCGAAATAGTTATTTTAATTATATCTATCCAAGGAGTTCTTATGAAAAAAATTCTAATCTCAACAACATTCGCTGCTATCACTGTTCTCATCGCCGCCTGTTCCAGTACACCGAAGCCGGCGGCTGTTGCGCAAATTCCGGCGTATGAAAAAATGCAAAGCAAAGCCGGTGACGCGCGTAAAGCCGGCGGACTCGCCGTTGTTGGACTCGGTGAGTCCAAAGACCTTGATCTCGCCATTCGCAAAGCCAAAGCTAATGCGCGGCAGGAACTGGCGCAAATGATCAATATTAAAGTCGAATCACTCGAAAAATTTTTCCTCGAAGAAACCGGTCAGGCCGCAACAGCGGAAATCCTTTCGCAGTTTAGCAGCACCGCAAAAATCCTTACCAGTCAGGAACTTTCCGGCAGCACAGTAGAGGAAGTAAAAACTGAAAAAACCGGCAGCACTGTGACCGCATTCGTACTGATGTCGCTCGATCCGCAGGTGATTGCCGACCAGCTTGCGAAACAGAAAGAGCTTTATACACGCTTCCGTTCATCCGAAGCGTTTAAAGAACTCGACAGCGAAATCAAACGCTACGACGAGTGGAAAAAATCGCAGGGATTATAATAGCACGGATGTTCCGTGTGTTAAACAGCCGGTGAGATTTGTTTGTTCGGACAGATTGCTGTTTCACCGCCCTAAAATTTCTTCAAGCGCAGCAGCCAGTTCTACAATCTGCGTATTTGTGCCGACGGTAATGCGCAGATACTCTTTGGTGCGTTGGCCGTCAAACCAGCGGACAAAAATATTTTTTTTCCGCAGCGCGTCAAAAATTTTCTTTGCGCCCGGTTTCGGCGGTTTCGTCCAAACAAAATTGGTTTCAGACGGATATACATTGAATCCAAGATCGATCAGCTCCGCCGTTAACAGCGCGCGTGAATCTTTTACCGCCGATGTAATTGCTGTCATTGTGTCTTCGTCGAGAATCGCGACGCGCGCAATTTCTTGAGTCAGACGGTTTACATTGTATGAATCCTTAATTTTATACAGGGCATCGATCAGCGGTTCGGCGCCGACGCAATAGCCAAACCGGATTCCGGCGAGTGCATAGGATTTCGACAGCGTACGCGCAACCAGAACATTCTCATATTTCGCGGCAAACTCCATGCAGTTTTCGCGCGCAAAATCGGCATACGCTTCGTCGATCACCACCACACCTGAAAATATTTTTATAAAATTTTCAATATTTTCTTTTGGGTGCAGCATGCCGGTCGGTGCATTTGGATTGGTCAGGAAAAAAACTGATGACGAATAATTTTCGGGCATTTGCCATAAAAATTTTTTATCCAGCTCCACCGGTCGCGTTTCAATTTCTTCAATCTGCGCCAGCACCGGATAAAGTGAATAGGACGGATCGAAATAGCCGACGGATCCGTCGTGTTCCGCAAATGCGCGGATACACAGCGCCAGAATTTCGTCCGACCCGTTTCCGGCGAATACATTGCCGATGCCAACAGCGTGCTTTTCGGCAATCACCCGCCGTACATCCATACACAGCGGATCGGGATATTTTGCCAGCTCCGCCACATCAATTTCATTCAGGATATCGCGCACAAACGGCGAGCAGAGCCACGGATTTTCATTCGTATTCAGCTTGATAATTTTATCGCCCTGCGGCTGCTCACCCGGCACATAGCCGTCCATTGCTTCAACAGATTTTCGAATCAGATTTTTCATACTTTATTTAACCACGAACAACCTCGGTGTAGAAAGGCCGCAACAAATAAAACAAAATCGGTGTGGTGAATGATTTTATTAAATAGTTATTTTTCAAACCGGATGGTCGCAGCGCGGGCGTGGGCGTCGAGGGTTTCAACGCGGCCGAAGGCTTCAACCACCGGTGTAACAGCTTTTAGATCTTCTTCCGTATAATGAATGAGGCTGATGCGCCGCCGGAAATCATCCACTGTCAATCCTGAGAAATAAGCTGCCGTTCCGCCGGTCGGCAGCACATGACTCGGACCGGCGGCAAAATCGCCAACGGATTCGGGCGTCCACGGACCAATGAAAATTGCACCGGCCGCAGTGATTTTTTTTGCCACGCGCTCCGGATTTTTCGTCATAATTTCCATGTGTTCCGGCGCAAAACGGTTACACAGCTCTATTGCCGCATCCATATTCGGCGCGACAGCCAGCAGGCAGCCGTTCGCCAGCACCTTTGAAACCGGCTCCTGCCGTAAAAGTTTTGCCGACTGCACGTCAAGTTCCGCGCGTACCGCCGCCGCAAATTTTTCTGACAGACAGACGAGCAGAACTTTCTCGGAGCCGGAGCCGTGTTCCGCCTGAGAAAGCAGATCCGCTGCAACGTAGGCCGGATTGGCGGCGTCATCCGCGAGCACTGCGATTTCACTTGGACCGGCAACCATATCGAGCGCCACCTCACCGTAAACAATCCGTTTTGCCGCTGTCACATACGGTCCGCCTGGCCCGACAATTTTTTGAACTTTCGGCACCGATTTCGTGCCGTATGCCATTGCACCGATCGCATGAATTCCTCCGACTTTATAAATTTCTGTCGCGCCGGCGAGCTCTAATGCATAAAGAATATAGGGATTTACTTTGCCGCTTTTTCCAGCAGGCGAACAGGCAATACGTTCCGGTACACCGGCAACCTGAGCGAGCGTAATTGTCATTAACGCGGTAGATGCGAGCGGCGCGGCGCCGCCGGGAATATAGGCGCCGATGCGGTCGAGCGGCACATACTTTTCACCGAGAAATCCGCCGTGCGGGGAGGGCATCGTCCAGTCCGGACGCAAACCGGCCTGCGCAAATTCACTAATCCGTTTATGTGCCTCTTTGGCGGCGGCTTTAAATTTGGCATCGACCTCGCACGCGGCGGCAGCGATATCCTTTTCGCTCACGCGCAGCGTGCGCGGCGTTACATTTGATCCGTCAAACTGGTTCGCGTAGCGGATCACGGCGACATCTCCCTGCCGTTTAATATCGTTCAAAACTGTCGCGGCGATCTGATCCGCATCTTGTTCTATCGGCGAGCGCCGGATAAAATCTTCAACTTTTTTGGCGCGTCCATTCGGGACATGCTTAAATATGGGTGCATCAGTTCTCTTCATAATGCCGGCAGTGTTTTCCAGCCGGCGAAAAAAATCCAGATAAAAGTAGCCGGTTTTTGACAGGAAGAGGTGATTCTGAACATACCGGGTCTTCATCCGGCAGAGGATCTGCCGGTGACTGCGGATTTAAAAGATACGGATTGTGTTTGGGTGTGTGTTCATGTTTTTCGTATCACAACTCTTTTTTCCACCATGCTAAAAATTCAATATTTCCTTTCGGACCTTTGATGGGTGAGACGGTGACTCCAAGCCAGTGCAAATTTAATTCTTCGGTGCCGAAACGGCGGATTTTTTCGATGACTGTTTCATGAACTGCCGGATTGGTAATTACACCGTGTCCTCTATCAGCCTCCGTTTTGCCGGCTTCAAACTGCGGTTTGATTAACGAAACGATTTCGCCGCCGGAGCTTAAAAGTTCTTTTACAGCGGGCAGTATATTTGTCAGCGAAATGAATGAGGTGTCGATGGATGCAAAATCGGCCGGCTCGGCAATGTCACCGGCAGTTAAATAGCGCGCATTGATGCCTTCCATCACAATCACGCGCGGATTTTCGCGCAGTTTCCAATGCAACAGGCCCTTACCGACATCGACAGCGTAAACTTTTTTTGCCCCGCGCTGCAGCATGCAATCGGTGAACCCGCCGGTAGACGAGCCGATATCGAGACAGATTTTTCCAGCGAGCTGGATCGGGAATTCATTCAGTGCGCCTTCCAGTTTTTCGCCGCCGCGACTGACGAACCGCTCAGTTTTTTTCAATTGAACAGGATGATCCGGTGCCAGCATCTGCCCCGGTTTCGGGGCGGCGCAGTGTTCGACGATAATCTGACCGGATAGAATCAGTCGCTTCGCTTTTTCGCGACTCTCGGCGATGCCCCGTTCCGTCAGCAGCTGGTCAAGTCGTATTTTTTTCATGAGTTGCACCGGGTAAAATAAATTGATAACGTATTGACTTATTTCTGAACATTTGTAAAACGGGAAAAATGATGAGAAAAGCTCTTTGCCTGGTTTTTCTGTTTTCTGCTGCCGGATTCTGCGACCTGCCGATTTTGCGTACTTCACTCCGTTCTGCCGGAATTGATGTGGTTCAGGCGCAGGCGCGTGCAAATAATCCCGAAGCCATGATCGAACTGGCATTGCGTTATTATGCCGGATATCAGGTGGACCGCAATCCGGCGGAGGCATTCAAGTGGATGTCCGCCGCCGCCGGATTAGACGAGCCCGAAGCCATGGCATTGCTGAGCCGTATGTATGCCGGCGGTATCGGAACGGAAATTGATCCGGTGAAATCTGAAGAATGGTTTGCGCGTGCGCTAGCCGGAAAGCCGCACGATGTGCAGTTACAGGAACAATATGCACAGTTGATTGCCGAAAAAGACGGTGATCCCGAAGCATTGCTGGATTTTTTGAAGCGGTGCGCCGATGCCGGACATATTCCGGCATTGACGGCATTGAAACGGCCTGAAGCGATTAAACTATATGCACAGGAGGATTACGAAACTGCCGCCGGAATTTTTAAAAACCTTGCGGCCGCACAGGATCCGGTGGGGATGTATTTTCTTGCCCGGATGTATTTTCTGGGACTGGGCGGTTTGCCGCAGGACGAAATTGAAGCGATCGATTTTTATGTAAAAGCAGCAGAAGGCGGCAGTGTCGGCGCACAGTATGAACTCGCGCGATTGTATGAATCGGGCACGGCGGTTGAACAGGATTCTGAACGCGCCGCATTCTGGTTCGAAAAAGCTGCTGCAAACGGCCATGCCGGAGCGCAGTATAAAATGGCGGAAATAAAATTTGCTGAAGCCTGCCTGTGGCAGGAACGGACCGATACTCATGCAAAACGGGAAGCAGCGGCGGCATTGACGAAAGCAGTGGACTTATACCGTCTCGCTGCTGCCGCCGGAAATTCCGGTGCACAGTATGCTCTCGGCCGGCTGTATGCGTCCGGTGAGGGTGTTGCGCGTAATCATGAAGAAGCGGTGCGCTGGTATGACTCCGCCGCCGCACAGAATCATGCGGATGCAATATTTTATCTTGGCCTGATGCATCACGCCGGATTCGGCGTTCCGCGTGACCCTGAACAGGCGGCGGAATTGTACAAAAAAGCCTTCTCCGCCGGTTCGCGCGGAGCTGCATTTTACCTCGGTAATTTGCACCGTTCCGGAACACTGGTTGAAAAAAATCCGCGTAAGGGCGCCGATATCTATCGTAAAAAAGTTTTAGACGGAATAACCGCCGGTGATGAAAATTCGGTGTTATTAAGAGATATATGGGTTTTACGGGCTGCGCTGGAATACGGAATTATTCAGTTCCGGCGCGGCGATGCGGATGCTGCACAGTGGATCAGCCTTGCTGCCGGTGCCGGAATTTCCGGAGCGCGTGAAGCATTGGTCAAAACAGCAATGGAACCGGCGCCGGAGCTCCTTGAAACAACGGTTGCGCCGATGAACGATGCGGTTGAGCTTAGACGCGATCAATCCATAATTTTTCCGTGCATTGAAGAACAGCACCGGAAAATTTTTCCGAACGTTCCGTTACAGCGCGTAATTCACTCAGCGATTGAGCGTAATACAGCGACGGATTTTTCCGGTAACAGGCAGTGGGGATTGATCGTTAATTATAAATCACCGGTTATTGATAAAAACGTTGGACTGAATGGTGTCATACAGGTCGGCATTGAATTTGAAGATACGAAAACCGGTGCACAATACTGGTCGTTTAATCGCCTGGCGGATCCGCGCACGGTTTCCAGCGGCGACGTTGTTACGGAACTCTCGGTATTTTTGAATCTTAATGGATACCCGAATCTCCGTCTTAAAAACTGGCTTGTTGAATACGGGCATCTTTTCAGCGATGAGCGGCTCTTCGGAATTTTAGATGCCAAACAAAAATCAGGAGCTGCCGGAACACTCGAGCAGATGGCATTTAGAAATCGCGCAACAAAGCAGATTCCGGCTACGATTGTTGTTATAGAAGATCTTTCAAGATTAAATTCGGGCACTGTCGATTCTGCTGTTCCCGGATCTGATGGAGAAGAGTCCTCGTCATTTTTCGGTTTTTAAAATGTCCGGCCTTTATATTCACATTCCGTTTTGTGTACGGAAATGTTCTTACTGCGCATTTTATTCAGTTGCCGCACCGGAACATGAAATCCAGTCGAAGTTTTTTGCAGCACTGCGGAATGAGCTGCAAACACTGCCGCCGGAATTTTCGCCGGAAACCGTTTTTATCGGCGGCGGGACACCCACAGCTGTTGAATTCGACCTACTGCGCGATTTTCTTGCCGGGCTGAAACGGTTTCATCCGGCGGAATTTTCCTGCGAAGTCAATCCCGGTACCGTCAATACCGCAAAACTTGAACTGTTGAGGAATTCCGGCGTGAACCGGATTTCAATCGGCGTACAGTCATTCAATGCCGGAAATTTAAAACTGCTCGGGCGGATTCATTCTGCGGCAGAAGCTGCCGCCGCAGTCCGCATGGCGCGCGCCGCCGGATTTCAAAATATCAGTATCGACCTGATGTTCGGGATTCCGGCGCAGACAATTAAATTATTAGATGCCGATCTTGACCGGGCGCTTACTCTGTCGCCGGATCATATTTCAATTTATAATTTAATGTATGAACCTGATACGCCGCTGACCGCACGGAATCCGGAGCGGCTCGCTGAAGAACTTGAAGCCGAAATGTATCAGCATATTCGCCGGCGGTTGGTAGGTGAAGGTTTTGTACATTATGAAATTTCCAACTTTGCCAAGCCCGGCTTTGAATGCCGGCACAATCTGCTTTACTGGAACGGCGGTGAATATATCGGCTGTGGACCGGCGGCGCACTCGCACTGGAACAATGTTCGTTACGCCAACGTTTCCGATTTAAACGATTATTGCACTTCCGGTGCGCGCCGTGAGTTTGAGGAAAAACTCACACCGGAACATAAAGCGCGTGAAACATTTGTAATGAGTCTGCGGCAGATTTCCGGTGCCGGAATTCCTCCGGAATTGATTGAGCCGCTTACGCCGGTGCTGCAAAAATTAAAATCCAACGGTCTAATCCAAATATCCGGCAATCATGTCCGTCTGACCGAATCCGCACTTTTTATTAGCGATTCTGTGTTTGCAGAGCTGATTTAATTTCCGAGAATTTTTATCTGCGTAAATTCTGTTAATCCTGTCAAAAAACTTTTCCGATTTCAGCGCGCCCGGAAGTTACTCTCCACCTTTCTTGTGTCTTTTGCCTCTTTGCTGCCCGGCATTCGCCGTGCCCTTCTTCCAAATCATGTTTTTTGTGGCTAACAAAATCAGTCGAAATCCGTCGGCATATCTGGATTTTTCAAATGTTCAAAAAACCGGTGGATCTGTTTCTCGGTGACACGCGCCGTTGAAAGATCCGGTGGAATATTATTTTCGTCAAAAAAATCAATTTCACTGATTTCACAATTTAGTTGCGGTTTCCCGCCGGTAATTTCGCACAGAAAAAAATGTTTATACACCGTGCAGGGGTGGGGCGGCTGGTGTCCCTGCGTGTCGCGATCATACACCGCCAGCAGTTTTTTAACTGACACGTCAAAGCCGGTTTCCTCCCGGACTTCGCGCGCGGTTGCGACTGAGGGTGCTTCATTCACATCCGCCCAGCCGCCGGGAATTGTCCAGCGGTCTGCGTCGGCAACCTCGCGCGCCAGCAGAATTTTTCCGGTGCGGAAAATCACGCCGCGTACATCCACCTTTGGTGTCGCATACCCGAATTCCGCCTTATTAAAATTCAGAATTTCATCCACCGGTAAATTAGAAATTTCCGAAAGCATTTCCGCTGCAATTTTTCCAATTTGTTCATATCGCTCGCGGTTATACCGGTCTTCCCCAAAATGCAAGCCTGTCTGACTGATCGCCTGCAGTTCCCGGATCCATTTCATTTGATTTGAATTTTTTATTTTAAAAATTTTATTTTTACTTTAACCGCAAAAAAACGCAAGGAATACAAAAAATAAACCACGAGATACACGAAAAGACTAACCGCGGATAACACGGATGGAAACGGATGTTTTTACAAAAAGGTAATGAAAAAAAATCGGTAGGGCTGGCAGTCCCTTGCCAGCCGCTGCACAAGCGGAGTTTTTAAACAGAAGATCGCCAAGACCACGAAGAAAGAAAATCAATATTCATAAAACACAGTTTTTTTCATTCTAATGCTTTCGGTTTGCTGAAAATAATGTGACTGAGCATAGCGCGGCGGAGAGCGGGGCGGTCGGAGGAGCTGATGAGTTTTTTGCCGGCAGAGCTTTTCCCACCGGCGGAATTCCCGTTGAGAAAACAGAGGTTCATTGCCGGTAGTTTGATTGCCGGAATACTGCTGCGGAACTGACTCATTGTCGGATGGACGTCAATTTTAGGAATCTCCACCGGCGCCGGCATGGGAGCCGGTTTGGGGATTTCACGCAACAGCGGTTTGATGTCCGGCAGTTTTTTGATGTCGCCGGATGTCCACGGACTTTTTGAAACAAATGCCGATTTTACAGTTTCCGGCGCTGGCTTGTATTCCGGCGGCGCATAGGACCCGGATTCGATTTCTTCATCATCAGAATCGACCTCTTCCAGATCTGTAATGCCGGCGAGTTTTTTAAGCATTTCGGCGAATGGGTCAGCCTGTTTTTCCGGTGCGGATTGCGGCGTGCTGCGGGCTGATTGGTTTTCCTGCCGTTTCTTTTTGGCGGCGCCGGCAGCGAGCTGCACGACGCCCCACAGCAGTGCGATGACAATCCAGATGAAATCTTCCATCGCCGCCAGCGGGAGATGGAAGATCGGGGTCGTGGAAATCTGGAGCATTGGAGTCATGGTTTTTCCGGGGGCAGGGCGCGCTCGATGAGCGCGCCGCACGGACGGTTCATCGAACCGTCCCTACCATTAACTTTCCTTTTTTGTTTCGTCGCCGCCGGCAAGGGACTCGCGCATGGAGGTGTCGGCCATGACGTTCTGCATGCGGTAGAAATCCATTACGCCGAGGTTGCCGTCTTTGAATGCCTGTGCGATGGCGAGCGGAACCTGTGCCTGCGCTTCGATCACTTTTGCCTGCATTTCCTGTACGCGGGCGCGCATTTCCTGTTCGGCGGCAATGGCCATGGCACGGCGTCCTTCAGCTTCGGCCTGGCGCATTTTTTTGTCGGCTTCGGCGCGTTCGGTTTCAAGCTGTGCACCGACGTTGGCGGTGTTGGCGGTGCCGGCGACGCTTACGTCGGCAATGTCAATGGAGACAATTTCGAAGGCAGTTTGCGCGTCGAGTCCGCTTTCGAGCACTTTGCGCGAAATATGGTCGGGGTTTTCCAGTACATTTTTATAGGATGCCATGGAGCCGACCGCGCTGACAATGCCCTGTCCGACGCGTGCGATGATGGTTTCTTCAGTGGCGCCGCCGACGAGCTGCTCGATATTGGTGCGGACGGTAACGCGAGCTTTGATGAGCAGACGGATGCCGTCTTTTGCAACGGCATCGAGAACAGTAATTCCCTGGCGCGGATCGGGACAGTCGATGACTTTCGGATTTACGCTGGTGGCCACGGCGTCGAGAATATCGCGGCCGGCGAGGTCGATGGCGGCGGCCTGCTGGAAGCTGAGTTCAATGTTGGCTTTATCGGCAGCGATCAGCGCCTGTACCACGTTAATGACGTTTCCGCGCGCGAGATAGTGCGATTCGAGCTGATCAGTGGAAACGTCAAGTCCGGCGCGTACGGCCTGAATACGCGCACGGACAATCAGCGCGAGCGGCACTTTACGCAGGAACTTCATGCCGATCAAATTATAGAGTTTAATCGGCGCGCCGGAACCCCACGCCTGAATCCAGGCGGCGATCACCGACAGCACGACCATCGCGAGTACAAATGCGACGATGAGTACAAATATCCCGAGAATGAGTCCGATTCCGGTTGGCATAATTTATTCCTCCGTTAATATTTGATTTTTCTGTTGAGTCTCTGTTTGTGCCGGGCGCCTGATGACGAACACCGGTTGTTTGAAAAGTGCGAGCGTGAGTGCGCCAAGCCCGAAGACGGCGGCAACGATTATGACAATACCGGCGATCGGAATCACTGCGGTAAGTGCGTAGAAAACGGCAAGTCCGGCGGCAAGCGGCGCAATTATTTTCCGGCGCGACATTTCATTGCGGCGCAGCACGGCAATACCGATCCACAGCGCGACAATGATGCGGCTGAGATAAAAGAGAATGCCGTAAAATGCGGCGAGGAGGAGTCCGGGCGAAAATCCGATGAGCGAAAACAGCAATGCAAAAATTATGAGCGGGATTCCGGTCAGCGCCGCAACTCCGGCCAGCATGCATTTGGTGCGCGAACTGCGCAGCAGATGGACGGAGGTGACAGTGTAATGCGGAAAGAGGGCGTAAAACAAAATCCCGGTGAGCAGTGCTGCGAGAAAATAGATGCTGTGCGACAGCAGGTCATGCCGGAACAACGGCGCCGGCGGTGAAAATGTACGGTTTAAATTTCCGGCAAGATGCACGGATGATGAAAGGATGAGTTCGTGCGGAGCGGTGTAATGAAGATTTCCTCCGAGTACGGCATCGTGCAAGACCACGATATCCTTCGCCGCGATGGTTATATCGCCGGAAATTTTTCCGCCGACTGTTACGCGATTGGCGAAAATTTTAACGTTGCCGCCGATGGTTCCTTTGATGATTACGTTTTCGCCGTAGCACAACACATTTTTTTCTATGGTTGCTGTCGGTTCAATAAGCACACTGCTTCCAACGGCGGTGAGTGATTTTTTCAGTGCGCCGGAAACGGCAGCGGTGCGTCCGGCAACGCGCAGTGTTTCAGTGAAATTTCCGCCGGCGATAATCTGATCGCCAATACTCCATACCGCACCGGAAAATTTTCCGTGCAGATCCACGGTGGATGCAAGAACAAAGAGATCCTCTTCCGCCGTTCCGTCGAACTGCGCTTTTCCTGCACTGATCCACATCTCATTGCGCAGCGTCTCGCCGGGCCCGCTGATAAATTCTTCACGCTGAACAAATTCCGCTGAGAATAAATTTCCGGCGAGCAGTATTAAAAAAAACAATAAAACCGGCTTCTTCAAATCTGCCTCACATAAATCCGGTTGCCTTCCACTTTGCTGATTTCAATGGAAGCATTCTGTTCAATCCAGGTGCTGTTTGCGATAACGTCGGCGCGCCGGCCGTCAAGGAGAGCTTTGCCGGCGGGGCGTAGATCGCTCAGCGCCGTTCCCCGCATACCGGTTTTCCACTCCGAATCTGTTTTCCCGGTGATGGCGGAATTCTGATTCAGCGCCAGCGCACGGCCGATCGGACTCTTGGGAAAGAATTTCATCCAGAGGAAAACGGCGAGGGCGGTGAGTATCAGAATCAGCAGCAGACTCAGCCAGCCAAGCACCGGCGGAAAAACAGTAAAGCCGATTATTACAGCGGCAATCAGTGCCGCCGCACCGCAAATGCCGAGAATTCCGCCCGGCACGAAAATTTCGGCGCCGATTAAAAACAGACCAGTGGAAAGCAGTGTAAAGTACCAGCTCATTACGGCGATCATAGCTATCCACCGGAATGATGAAATGAAAAAGCGCTTAAATATGGGTCTGGCATTCCTGCCTGCCCGTTATTTTTCCGGCATTGGGAATTTACCGCGGATCAAACAGATATTGTAAATGAAAGGAAATGGGGTTTTGGCTTCCGAATCTCTTCTCCTTTTTAAATTATTCGTTTATATCCGCGATTCGAAGAAAGGCTCGTCAAAGGCGGGCAGCGAAGCGGCAAATCCGCGGTGCAGAACTCCGGCTAAAAAATTTTGTCTCGACCCGCTGTGCCGGTACGGCACAATCAGAGCAATTTTTATGAAAAAGAAAATTGATCTGACCGAAGGGTCGCTCGGGCGGCATATTCTGCGGATGACACCGCCGATGGTGCTGGGGTTCCTATCGATGGTGATTTTCAATATATCTGATGCGTGGTTTCTTTCACGGCTCGGAATCACATATCTCGCCGCGATCGGTTATACGTTTCCGCTGGTGATGATTTTTCAGAATATCGGCATGGGGATCGCGCTGGGAACGGCGTCATGTGTAAGCCGCGCAATCGGCAAAAACGATACCGATCACGTCCGGCATCTCACCAGTTACAGCATACTGCTTGCCGCTGTGGTATTAGTCGTTATGTCGATCGCCGGACAGTTGCTGCTGCGTTATCTGCTGGAAGCGATGGGGGCCAAGGGTGAAACATTCGCCGCCGCACAAACCTATATGCGCATCTGGTTCTGTTATGCTCCATTTGGCATTCTGCCGATGATCGGTCATAACGCAATGCGCGCCACCGGCAATACGCTGCAGCCCGGACTGATTATTGCGTCGGGTGCACTGCTGAATTTAATTCTCGATCCGCTGCTCATTTTCGGCATCGGAATTTTTCCGGCGCTCGGTATGGCCGGCGCATCGATTGCGACAGGAATTGCGCGGCTGTGGATGCTTATCTGGTGTTTTTCGCTGCTGTATTTTCGGTTTAATCTGCTCTCATTTCAGTGGACCGGCGTGCGCAAAATGCTGGAAGCGTGGCGTGATGTGCTTTATGTCGCCGCGCCAGCTGCCGCGACCAATATGCTGATGCCGGTTACTAACGGAATTATTTTACGCATAATTTCCGGCTTCGGGCAGCATGCGATCGCTGCGACGACCGCCGGACAGCGCATTGAAGGAATCGCGTATATGATTCCGATGGCGATGGGCAGCACGCTTGTACCGATCCTCGGGCAGAACTGGGGGGCGCGCCGGCTCGATCGCGTGCGCGGCGCATGGATTCGCACAAACTGTTACGGTAGTGTATATTCTGTTCTCTGTCTGATTCTCGTTTTCTTTTTCGGGCGGCAGATTGCCGGGATTTTCAGCCATAAACCTGAAGTGAACCGTCTGATTGTTATTTATCTGCGCATCATGCTCTCCGGCGCGATCATGCTGCACATGCTGGTTCACAGCGGGTTCGCTTTTAACGCCATCGGCAAACCGATTCATGCATCAGTCCTTACCGCTGTGAGGCTGCTGCTGTTCGTGCTGCCGCTGGCGTGGCTCGGCTCCAAACTCGCCGGCGTGGCGGGAATTTATTTCGGTAACTCGCTCGGTCATGTTCTCGCCGGCACCGTCGCTATTCTCTGGTTTTCCGGCACACTCAGGAAAATCAGAAAAAACGAATTAGCGGATAAGCAGATCAATAAATTATAGGATTAATTCATTCTGGTAGATAGGCAAAGTATCGGCAACGATTTTCTTATAATTCGACTGTTTCCACCGTGTCACGAATTAAAATCAACGTAGCTGAAACCGGCGCACCATCATGCAGTTTTTTCACCGCGTCCTGATATGTATTAAGTTGCGGCGCATAAATTTTACGCGCATTTTCCGGCGACTCACCGGAAAATTTATAATCAAAAATTTTCCATCCGGCGGGAAACCTCACCAGCAGATCAATCGTGCCGTCGATAATGAAATCATCATGCTTCAATACAAACGGATATTCGACAAAAAGCTGTGTCGCGCCGGCAGTCGCGGTGCGTAAAAATTTGCGCGTTGCCTCAAGCTGCGGAATCAGCAGTTCTGTTTCTACTGCACCGGTTTCCGCTTCAAACAACTTTACCAGCGCCGGAATTTCACCATTCCAGTTATTCTTGGCCAGTTCTTCTAACACAGTATGACCCAGTGTTCCGAATAATGCCGGATTTTTTAGTGGCGGATAATAAGCAGCAAGTGGATGATCCTTTTCTTTTTCTATTTTAACCAATTCCGTCACTGTTTTCCGCTCAACTCCCGCCGGAACTTTTAATGGAACAAATTTGACATCCTCAACCCTGAGCCCTGAATCCTGAGCGCGGAACTCTATTTCCGGTATTTCTGAAAATTTCCGAATCTTCAATATATCTGTGCCGGCGTTCGAAATAAATTGTTCTGATTGCTTTAACCAGCCGGTCGGCTTTGATGTGCCGGCGCCGGAAAAGACGATCAGATCGCGCGCGCGCGTCATCGCAACATAAAACACATTTGTCTGCTCCAGCTGCCGGACGTCTTTGTCGGCAGTGCGCGCGGCATCCCAGCCCGGCGTTTCCATTTTTGCGCCGGAGATTCCGGTGATATTCATTTCAAGTTTTCCGGCATCGGTAAACTGCGCGAAGAACGTATTGCTCATATCTCCGAAACTGATGTCCGGCACAAAGCAGACGCGTTTCGTTAACCCTTTTGCGCCGTGCGCTGTCATAATCGTTACGGCGTTCTGCTCCCGGTCCGGCAGCAGCGCTTCTGCCGCACTGCCGCGCGGCGGCGTTTTAATGGCTTTTTCAAACCGGCGCACCACATCCGGCAGCAGCGTTTGTCCGCCGCGTTCCGCGGTGCGCAGCCAATCGAGCGCCTTTTTAAAATTTGCCAGGCTTTGTCCGCCGTTGGAATTTCCAGCGAGCACAGCGTCGAAGGCCGTTTCACGAACCGCATCACGCACGAGTGCCGACGCCGTTTTTTCGCCGATCAGTTTTCGATAGCGCAAAATCCGTTCCGCCGCCGGAACTCCGCTTTCAAAGAAATTGCGGCGCAGGATTTCGCGGTCAAACGTCTCTCCGTTCCAGCCGAACGCAACAATCTGTTCATCAGAAAGCCCGGCAAACGGCGAACGCATAGTTCCGACCAGCGCCAGATCATTTTCCGGCTCGCACAGCGTTTGCAGGAATAAAAGCATATCGCGTACTTCCTGCTGTTTAAACAGCGCAGCGCCCTTGCCGCCGGATGTATACGGAATATCTGCTTTGCGCAGCGCCTGCTCCAGTATCGTCTGGTACTTCGCCCGCCTTAATAAAATTAAAATATCGCCGTATTGTACCGGTGCCTTTTCAACGAAACGTTTTGCCTGTTCATCATAGCCGAACTCCGGGCACCACGCGTTCTCGTGAACCAATAACTTAATCCGGCGCGCGACCGCCGCCATTTCTTCGTCAGTCGAACAGTCTTCAGAATCCGGCGCGAGAAATTCAACACACGCACCTTTACCGCTTTCTGTCAGAGCATTTAATTCCGGTGCCGGTTCCAGCGCAGCGTTGTGATAATCAGGATATAAACCGGCGAACAGTTCGTTCACTGCCGTCAGTACGCGGTCTTTGCTGCGAAAACTTTTTTTCAATGCAACCTGTTTTAATCCGCCGCGCGCCGCCATCAGTTTTTCAATATCCGGCATCACATCCGGATCAGCGCTGCGCCATGCATAAATCGACTGCTTGCGGTCGCCGCAAATCACCAGATTTGTTTCCGCACGCCACAGTGCTTTAATAATTTCAAACTGCACGCGCGACGTGTCCTGAACTTCATCGACAATGATCCAGTCAAAACTTACGCCATCCGGGTTTCGTTTTAGCAGATCGCGAACCAGCAGGAGCTGATCGTCAAAATCCACCGCATCGCGTGCGCGTTTCACCGCTGTAAATTCTTGTGATGCGGTCGACAGACATTGCGCAAACGCTTTGAACATGTCGAACTCCTGCGCATAAAAAAATTCAGCAAGAAACTGTTTTTTCAGCGCGGATAACTCATCCGACAATGCTTTGTTTACACGTCCGAATTTCGGGAGCTGCGCAATCATTTTCACATTGGGGAAATGATCAACCGCCGCCTTTAGCCGTATTTCAGCTTCCATTCCTGTTTTCGTCGTTGTACCAAGCGCACAGAGTTCATCATAAATTTTTTCAAAATGAATCCGGTCGACTGTATGTTCCGGCGGCGGAAGCAGCGCTCCAGCATCTGAAAGATCCAGCCCGCGGCTCGCCGCTTTTTCAAGCAGTGCGCGCATGGTTTTAATCACGCTCGAATCAAAGTCGCCGAGCACTGAAAGTCCGGCGCAAAACGTACGGAAATTCGCATCGGTTTCGAGCGCTTGAATTATTGTCCGGCGCAGCACATCATTGAGCAGAACATCGCGCGCATCGTCGTCCAGCGTTTGAAAATCCGGCGACAGGCCGGCGTCCAGCGCGAACTCGCGCAGAAGTCCGGCGCAAAATGCATGAATGGTTGAAATGTTTGCCGCCGGCATCGACCGCAGTGCGCGCCGTGCTATCGCCGCAGTTTCATCGTCGCCGGAATTCAGTGCACCGGTTTCAGCGGCGAGCAGTTTCCGGGCGACGCGTGCGCGCAGTTCGGCGGCGGCGTTATCTGTAAATGTCATCAGTAAAAGCTGTTCCGCCGGCACCGGCGCGCGGTTTTCCGGCAGATGTTCGTGGGCTGACCCGAGCACCAGCGCCGTGTACAGCTCCGTAACCTGCCACGTTTTCCCCGTCCCGGCGGAGGCGTTGAAAATCAGATTCATCCGGCAAGCGTAATATGTAACAGATCATGCGCGCCAACAAAAAATCCGGTATTCCGGCGAACAAAAAACTCCGCCTGAAATCAGGCGGAGTTCCGTTTATTCTGATTGCTGCAAGTGAACGCTCAGAATTTCTGGGATGCGCAGTTGTCGCCGGAAACGAATGTCATCTTTTTGATGTTGAGCTTATCTTTCAGCAGAAAATGAAAGGCTTCAATCAGGTTTTCACAGGTGGCAACTTTTGAAACCACCACCAGACGGCATTCCGGATAGGCTTTGGCAAGCTCATTGTCAAACGGCAGTCCGAGCATGGTATTCGTGGGCGCTCCGTTGCGGATTCCCTGCTTTTCGTAAGCGGCAAGCACTCCGGGCAGAAGCGGATCTTCTTTCTGCAGAATCAGAGCATGATCGAAATTTTTCAGATAGTCCCAGGCGATTTTCTTGATGCCGTTGCACGGATAAACAAATCCGGTGCGGGCATCGACGTCGCCGGCGACTTCGATCGTTAATAATCCTGTGTGTCCGTGCAGATACTGCGCCTCGCCCTCATAACCGAGAAAACGGTGCGAATACTGAATGTTGAGTTGTGTGATTGATCTGGCCATACTGTCCTTCCTTTCTGTTTTTGGGTTTCCTGTCTTCTAGCGGCATTTACTGCAAATGCCGGAAATTCTCAATTCGATCTGCCGGATTTCTCCTTTGACGGCATCATCCGGCACCGTCATTTTCTGTGATAAATCAAAGTCAATAATCGTGCCGCACTGTTCACAGACAAAATGTCCGTGGGAATCCGTCCGGCTGTCGTAGCGCGCATTCTCGATATGATCCAAGCGGTTTAAAATTCCGCACTGAGAAAATTCATTCAGAATCCGGTATACACTTTCACGGGTAACGGTCGGTGCGGTCTCGCGCACATGATTCCATACGGTATCCACACCGGGGTGAGAAAGGTTGCCCCGCATAAAGCCGTAAACCGCACGCCGCTGGATGGTACACTTCCAGTTATTCCTGCGGCAGATCGCCGTAAATTCTCTGTCAATTTCCTGTTTCACAAATATCGGCTCTGATTTTTAAATAAATGTAATATTTATTTATGGACGATCAAGACCTTTTTAATACATTTTTTTGAATAGAAAATAATTTCCGGTATTTCTGAATTTTCCGGCACTTGTACGCTCTTCCGTGATGAACCAAAATTTGTGAAATATATTTTGTATAACCCGCAGCCATTCATCCCCGGTCTTTTAAGACCGGGGATGAATGGCACCCACAAACGGGCAGATTGAGCGGATGAACTGAACATTGAAAGAGGCAACGGTGAAGCGTTATCACTACGGAACCCATGATCAGCTAAAAGAACATATACAGACCTTTGTGACGGCCTATCACTTTGCCAAACGGCTCAAAACATTACATGGCCTCACGCCATACGAATATATCTGCAACATCTGGACTTCTGCTCTGGATCGCTTTAAGTTTAATTCGTTCCACTACACTGTGGGACTAAACAATTACGGTTGAAAAACTGACGCACCCATTGGGTATCAAACGCATGTTCCCGGTCCGGGATACCTGCCTCCGCCAACACCGCAAAATATTCTTTCGGCCAATGCGGATTTGAATTAAATGCCACCGGTTTCCTGAGCAACACCCGCGGATGTTGCTCAACAACTTTTTTCATGCACGGAATGCTATACGACAACCTGAAATAAAAAAATGAAAATATCAGACAAATCAAAGTTGAAATCAACCCCAGCGGACCGTAGCCTCCAGGAAATGAATGACGTAGAATAACTGTTAGGCACCAAATGAGGTTTCTGGGGGAGACGTGGTTATACTTCGTACCAAGCTATCTCGCATCATCTTTCTAGCCAGTATCTTGGTGTCGTTTATCGCGATTCATTTCACCAGCGTACTCGATGGAATCGGCGAGGAGCTTGTCGGGAAAGGGGGACGCTGCGCTCCCCCTTACATCCCCCCTCTATCGAACGCATTCATCCCCGTGGCAAGCCACGGGGTATTCTGCGACAGATTTCGATAAAATTCGTCAAAACTCACCGCTGTATTCGCCCGTCTATAATTCCCCAGCCGCTACAGCATTCTCCAGGATCTCAGACATCGGCACCTTGATGCCTTTGCGATTTGTTGCAGGAGTACCACGGTAATATTCTTTTCCCTGTGCTCGATTGTTCAGGAACGGGGACGAGTTGTTCACAAAGCGCAGATACCGGTAAACTCAAATAAGCAGCACTCTAAAAATCAGTTTTTTTCCGGAACTCTTCAGGAGTCATTCCCATTTGTTGCCGGAAAATTCGAAAAAACTGGGTGTAACTTCCAAAACCGGAATCCATTGCCAGTGTGAGAAGGTCGTATTTCGGGTGTTTAAACATGAGATTGATAAAGCGGTCGAGTTTTACACGGTTACGAAATTCGGTAATTGAGATACCCATTTCCTTTTTGAACATGCGGCTGATCTGGCTCGGGCTGATATTGAATTCACCGGCGAGAACGTCAAGATTTTTATGATCATTGGAATGAGACAGCAGATAGATAATTTTTTGGATGTGTGGCGACACAGGCTGATGAATATTGATTGTAGCGTTTTCATGAAAATCTTTCCAGAGTCCGGCAACGAGATATCCTAGCCCGAGCCGGTAAATGACAGGATGAGTCTTTTGTTGTGCGGCAACATCCGGTAGAAGTTTTTCATATAGACGTGCCGTTGCGAGATGGAAGCGGCGGCAGAAATATTCCTGCGGATCGCGGGCTTTCAACGGCATGAGATAACGGCTTTTACACAGCGTGTTTAAAAAGGATTGCCGCACTGTGATATTCCACATCTGGAAGTCAGAACTGCGGTCATACAGAACATGTTCCTGTGCCGGAAAGAGAAATACGATTCCGCGCGCCTCCAGATTATAAATGCGGTCGTTAACGTTATATTTTGCCTGTCCGCGTTCCACAAAATTAATTTCGAGGTGCTCATGATGATGCGGTGCAGCAATGGTTTCCGGCGCTTCATGGCGCGTGATGGATCCATATTTATCATCTTTGTGCAGTATCAGTGTTTCTTTCGGCATACCGGCTCCTTGCGCAAAAAATGCAAACAGAAGTTTTTTAAATGTAAAGTCCGTTTTCTTGCGGTGCGATAATTTTGATTCGAACAATAAGAATTTTAACGTGAGGATTGATAATGGAAATGAACGGAAATTTTTCTACTGACGGCAAAGAATTTATTTTAAACGATCCATTGTTACAGCGGCCCTGGATGAATGTGCTGTCTAACGGGCGCTGGTGCTATGTTGCGAGTCATCTTGGCGGCGGCTATTCTTTTATTGATCAGCCGAATGTCGGACGCATTACGCGCTGGCATATTGACGGCGTTCCGCGCGATACCGTTGGGAAATTTTTATTTCTGTGCGATGAAAAATCTGGCGACTGGTGGAACGCGAACGGTTATCCGCCGTTTGATCCGCTGGATTCATGGCGCTGTCATATCGGACTTGGTTATAACCGGATTGTTTCGGCGCATCATGGAATTGAAGCGGAGCAAACGTGGTTTACGCCGATGCCGGATGCATCAAAAACCGGCACATTTGAAGTCGGTGATGCATGCTTGATTTGGACGGTTCAACTTAAAAATACCTCTGACCGGGAACGAGAAATCTCTGCAACATCATATGTGGAGCTGGCACCGGGCAACTGGTTTGAAGACACATCGTGGCGCGAGTTTTATACATTGATGCAACGGCAGGAATTTAAGGATAACACATTGTACAACCGCTCAACGCTCTGGGTGAAACATACCGGCGGCTGGCAGGCTCAGAATTCAGATGCAAACAACATTCCTTTTGATTACGCAGTTTTTTTGAACAGTTCGGCACCGGTGGATAGCTATGAAGGTGATCGCTATCAATTTATTGGTGCGTATCGCGATTTAAAGTCGCCGCAGGCAATGGAACAGAAAACACTTTGCAATGTTGTCGCTACGGGGCGTGATGCCTGTGCCGCACTTCGCAGCCGGTTTGTTTTACAGCCCGGTGAACACATCGAATATGTTTTAATTCTCGGTGCGACTCCGGTAGATTCACGAGATGCATCCGGTTTGTATGAAAAATATAACACGCCGGAAAAAGCGCGTGCAGCATTTGAAAACCTGAATGCATACTGGAACAACGTGATTTCTTCTCCAATGGTGGAAACGCCGGATGGCGATCTCAACACGATGGTGAATATCTGGTTTAAATATCAGGGTGCAATTCTCTCGTGGTGGAACCGCAATACAGGATACTGCTATTCCGGTATTTATAATTACGGCGTTCGCGATGCCTGCCAGGATGCTGTTTCCCGTCTGAGCCAAGATCCGGAATGGGTGCGTGGATTGATCCTGAAAAAAATCATGATCTGGCAGTTTGACGACGGCGATTATGCGCACAACGGCAATTTCATGAATATGTTCGGTGCGCGCACATTCCATTCCGACGACCCGTTAAACCCGCTGTTCATCGTGGCACACTACTGCCGTGAAACCGGCGACTTTTCAATCCTTGATGAAAAAACACAGTGGGTAAATCCGCAAACCGGAATTTCCGGCGATTCAAAAAAACCGGACGCATCAATTTATGAACATCTGATCGCCGGAATTGAGTTTTTCTGGAGTCAATTTTCGGACCGCGGCCTACCGTTAATTCTGAAAGCGGACTGGAATGATGCGCTCGATCAGTGCGGTAAAACTCCGGAACTGGATGAGAATAAAAATATTATTCCGGGAACATCGGGACAGGCGGAATCTGTAATGCTTGCGGGCTGGGCATGCATTTGTATAGAGATGTTTTATGAATGCATGGAAAAAGCTGGGGATTTCCAGCGGCTGGAAATCTATCGCCGGAAAATCGCAGAGCTAAAGATGCGTGTAAATGAACTCTGCTGGGACGGCGACTGGTACCGGCGCGCGACGCACCATTCCGGCTGGGTTCTCGGCACAAAAGAGCAACTGGACACCGGCGGAGCATTTTTCGGGAATCCGAATGCATTTGCAGTGATCGCCGGAATTGCCGATGTCTCGCGCATAGAAAAAATAATGAACAGTTTTGAAAAATATCTGGACACAGAATATGGTAGCCGCTGTTTTTATCCGCCGTTTGCCGAACCGGAAAAACGTGCCGGAATTATCAGCCGGTTTGCGCCGGGAACGAAAGAAAACGGATCGTTGCAAGGGCATAACAGTCGCTGGCGGATCTGGGCGGAATGTACGGCCGGTCGCGGCGATAAGGCGTATGAAATTATGCGCACGATGCTGCCAAATGTACGCTGGAAAGAAGACGGCGAAAATTATCTGATTGAGCCGTATGCCGCATGCCAGTTTATCTATGCGCCGGAAGCAGATCACCCCGGTGAGGGGTCGCACTCCTGGGCTACAGGAACAGCGTGCTGGACGCTGTTGAATGTCTGGGAGCATATGCTGGGTGTCCGTCCTGAATTAACAGGATTACGGATCGACCCATGCCTTCCATCAGAGTGGGAGAATATTCGCATGATACGGAAATTCCGCGGATGTGAATACACTATACAAATCCAAAAACCGAGAGGGATCTGCAAAGGAACGGTATCGTTGACTGTAAATGGGCAGGAGATTGACGGAGATATTATTCCGATTCAGGAGAGCGGTAGTATATGCGCAGTGAATGTAGCGATCAAATCACCAGCAGTCCGTTAGAAAGAACAATCATGACTCAGCGCGAGCGTATCTTAACTGCACTGAATGCCGGTCTGCTAATCGGACTTTTGCAAGTGCTGGCAGAAGATACGCGCAGGCAAATGAAATTACGGTTTTTGAGACAGTGGTACACGACGGAAAGTAAAAATTAATGAAACAAAACACAGTTGTTTTTGATGTTACGGGACTGGACTGGTGGACGGAGCTTTACACCGTTGAAGCAGTACAGGGACTTGCTAACCGGAGCGGCCCGCAGATAATGTTCGGCCCAAGCGATTATTCTGCCGCACAGGATCGTCCCGGCTCACCGTGGAACGAAAACTGGATGCACATTTATTCCGAGCGTAACGGGATTACTTTCGAGCCGTTGCACGGGCTGCTGCCGCTGCTCGACCGTTTCAAACATCTGTTTTCCGGAATTGTTGTTTACGATCCTAAAATTGACGGAACGCGCTGTGTTGCAATGACGCTCGCCGGAACAGATTCTCTGCTGCCGGTAACAAAAAAAATGCTGGCTGGGGAATCGCCGGAACTGAAAGGAAAGTTGAATTTTCAAACATTGGAAAACTATCTGGGACTTGAGATCAAAGAAGATTTAACCGGCCGGTTCCGCGACAGTGTTGACGTGTATGCATGGGCGCTTGAGCATGTCATGCCGAAATGCAACCGGCGCTGGGCGCATACACCGTCAGGGCCGGATGTCGACGGGCTGTATATCGGCCTCGGTCCGTTTCGCAGCTTCGACTGGACGATCGCAAACAAAGGTTTCATTTTTAATTTAACGCTAGGTTACGAGGATCAGAGATCTTTCGGCGGCATTGTGAAAGGTGACAAACGGCAGGCGGATATGTACCGCCGGATTCTGGATGCACTCGAAGCGCCAGCATTCATTTTCGGTTATGGCGAATTTGAATGGAGCTGGTTCATGTTGGTCGGTGAGAAAGGGCATTATTATCTTCATTGGGGAGATAACATGAGTTTTCACGCCAAAGTTTCGCCACGCAGTAATGTGCTTCACCAGAAATTCCAATGTCGGGAAGATGAAATAGACCGTTCCGATCGGCGTTACCGGGTTTGTTTTATCACCAGTGAAGGTGACACAATGAAAGGTCCGGTGCCGTTCTTTTTCGGAAGCTGGAACGATCCGCAGCGCGGCGCCATCCCGATAAACTGGACGCTTCCGGCGATGATGTCGGAATTCCCGGCGATGTTGGAATATTATTATGAAACCGCGACCGCGAATGATTATTTCGTGGCGTTCGATATTTTTAATTTCAAAATGCCGACGTTCACAAAATTTTTACAAGAACATGCAGCACGTTACAGACAAACTGATTTAACAGTGCCTGTGCTGACAGAGCGCTCTAAAAATGATACCCGGCTGAATGAATTTGCAGAAGCTGTAAAACCGTCCGGCATTGCATTCATTGAATGGCTTTCTCCTGGTCGCGCGGCGTATCAGCGTAGACTTCCCGATGGAACCCCGGTGGTCTGCTGTTCAGACGATTTAGGATACTGGCAGGCAAAAATCACCGGATCCTGGGGATCGGAATGGACCGATGACATTAAAGATCCGGTAAAGCGTTATATACTGATCGAAAAACTGATTCGCAATATTGAACAGGCTGCGGAACAGCTTTTGATGCCGGGGCCGGTGATTGTATACGGTGACACGCACCGCTGCGGTGAGCTGTCCGCATTTTATGCAGATGTCACTGCAGCGCTTGATTCACAGCGGTTTAAAGTTGCGCGACTTGACGAAGCGCTGTTCGCAGCACGCATCATGCTTCCCGACCAAATTGAACCCCCGGAAACGGATGTTCCGGAAACCAAAGCAGCACTGCTTGAAATTCATAATTAAGGAGACCAACATGAAGCATCAAAAAATTACTGTGGTGACAGCCATGTTAACCGCGTTGAAATGTTTTGGAAATCAACCGAACACACCGAAAAACATTTTGTTTTTGATGTGCGATGACCTGAAACCGCTTTTAAACTGCTACGGTGACTGCCGCGCAATTACACCAAATTTCGACCGGCTGGCGGAACGCGGCTTTGTATTTGACAATGCGTTTTGTCAATATCCGGTGTGCGGACCGTCACGCCTGAGTATGCTGACCGGGCTGCGCCCGACAACCAGCAGTGCATATGAAAACACGCAGGAACAGATGTGGCCGGAAACTGTACGCAATATTCCGAGCCTCCCTGCTTATTTCAAGCAGAACGGTTATTACACGGTTTCGATCGGGAAAGTATATCATTCACCAAAAGAAACCGATCTCGATTCATGGAGTGAACCGCCGGTCGCATTTGCAAACCATGTGTATCTGCTCCCGAAAAACAGAGCAAAACAGGAAGAGTTTATGCGCCAGCACAATGCCGGCGCACCATGGGAAGAAATCGGCCCTAAAATGCTGGTCGCCTGTACCGAAGATGCCGATGTTGCGGACAATGAATATATGCCGGGTAAGCATACAGATATTGCCATTAGTAAACTGCGCGAACTCGCAGATAAAAAAGAACCATTTTTTATGGGACTCGGCTGGTCGCGCCCGCACTATCCGTTCAATGCACCGAAAAAATACTGGAATCTATATGACCGCGAAAAAATAGAAGTCAGCGGTCTGGAACACATCGTCCCTCCCGAAAACGAACGGGTTCTCCGGCAGAAAAACTGGGAAGTGTTTGATTACGGTGATGTTGAAGACGGACCGATTGATTCGGCATTGCAAAAACGAATGATGCATGGATATATGGCGTGCGTCAGTTATGTGGACGCGCAGCTTGGCCGTGTTCTGGATGAGCTGCAGCAGCTGGGAATTGCGGGGCAGACGGTGATTGTTCTGATCGGCGACCACGGGTTTCACTTAGGCGAGCATGGACTGTGGGGAAAGTTCACACATCTGGAAGAGTCTGCGCGCAGTCCATTGATCGTTGCGGATCCGGGGAATCTCCGTGCCGGAAGCCATATTTCTGAGTTGGTTGAATTTGTTGATATCTATCCTTCATTTTGCGAAATGGCCGGCTTGCCGGTTCCCGGGCATTGTGAAGGAAGCAGTCTGGTGCCTTTAATGAACGGAAATTCCAAACATTGGAAGAGAGCTGTCTTTACACAATACAATCTGGGCAATGCATGGGGAACCTCTATGCGTACGGAACAGTATCGTTATACGGAATTCATACACCCGAAGACGGGGAAGGTGCAGGCTCTCAGTCTGTATGATCTTGTAAAAGACCCGGGTTCCGGCAGAAATTTCGCTTATGATGATGCATACCGGCCGGTTGTAAAACAGTTGCATGAACAATGGCTGGGAGGCTGGCAGAAACAGAAAGAGGAAATGAAATGTCGCTGAGAAAAAAACGCTGCGATCGATTCATCTGGCTGGGGCTGTCGTTGCTTCATCTGGAATGTTTCGGGACAGAAGCATACACATTTCCTTTGAATCTGTACAAAGGCCGTCCGCTGGATGAGCGGATCACAGTCGAAGTTCTTCAGGGAATTGTGAACCGCGATGGTCCCCGTCTTTTTTTGACCGAAACATGGACTCCATACAACCAAATGTGGACCAATGTTTATTCTGCCGGATACGAAATACAGTTTAAGTCTGTAAGCAGCCTTCCTGACCTGATTCAGCAGTTCCGGGATCAGCTTTCCGGAGTTGTATTGTATGACCCGAAGGTAGACGGAACCCGTTATATTGCGGCAACGCTGGGCGGACTGGACAATCTTCTGCCGGTTGCGGCCGGCAGCCGGCTTTTAACGCAGATTGATCTGCCGGTGAAAGAAGATTTGACCGGCCGCTTCAAAACCAGTGTCGAAGTATATGAATGGGCGCTTAAAGAAATTTTGCCGCGTTGCAACCGTAAAGTGGCGCACACTCCCGCCGCCGGAAAAGTGGATGGAAAATATATCGGGTGGGGCTTTCACGGATTGGATTATACCGTGGCGGAAAAAGGGTTTATTTTTAATCTCGGCTGTATCGATCGGGATATGGAGGCGTTCGGGCGGATCATTGACGCAACGCCGGACCAGTTGCGTCTTTACCGGGAAATTCTTACGCAGCTTGAAAGTCCGGCATTGATTTTCGGCTACGGAGAATATGAGCTGGCGTGGTTCGATCTACTCGGCGAATACGGCCATACCTATCTGCATTGGGGCAATAATCTCAGCTACCATGCAAAAGTTCCGGCGCATCAGCCGGAGTTTAAACAGAAACAGCACATTGCACCGGAAAATGTAACGGTGGAGAAAAACAAATATTACGTCACCTTTCTCAGCAGCGAAGGCGATTCAACGAAAGGACCGCTGCCTTTTTTCTTCGGAAGCTGGTTCGATCCCGCGCGCGGCTCTGTCCCGATGAACTGGTGTATGCATCCGGAAATGGTGCGATTCCCCGCGATGCTTGAATATTATTATGACACAGCTACAACAAATGATTATTTCGTGGCAATGCAGGTATTCAACTTTGAAATGAAAAATCTATCCGCCTTTTCGGCACATGTGAAAAAATTGATGCAGCAGGCGGACATCTCTTGCGTTATCGCAGATTTTGCAAATCCGGCGGACAACCCGGTGAAGAAAGAAAATTTTCTGCGGATTCTTCAGCCGCTCGGCGCGGTGGATGCGCTGTTCGAGTACTCTACGCCGCAAGGCTACAATCGTGTTATTAGCGGCGGTATTCCGCTCGCAGGAACATCGATGAATCTAACCTACTGGTATCGGTTGCTTCCCGGCGGCTGGGACGCTCACTGGCAAAAAATGTATAAAGACCCAGCACAGCAATCGATGGTTTTTGATGTGGTGATCGGAGAAATCGAAAAAGAAGCTGCTGCACATCAGCCGCCCTACCTCATCGTGGTGTATACCGATCTTCATGAATTTGATTTGCATTGCGAGATGCACCGTGAAATCGCAGCCCGGCTGGATCCAAAACGTTTCAAAGTTGTCCGGCTTGATGAGGGGATGTCGGCTTTAAGACAGTGGAATAAACGATGAATTCCAAACCATCAGACGCAACACTGCCTTTCCGGACTATCCTGGCCTACGGGTGCGGAAGTTTCGGAAACAATCTGGTCTACGGCTTGATGAGTATTTATCTGATGGTCTTTTATACCGATCAGTTCGGACTTCCGGTGGCGTCTGTGGGAACACTGTTTCTCGTTGCGCGCATCTGGGATGCCATCAACGACCCAATCATGGGATTGTTGGTTGACAATACAAAAAGCCGGTGGGGACAGTTTCGTCCGTATCTACTGTTCGTTCCGCTTCCCATGGCGATATTTACAACGCTGTGTTTTATGTCGCCGGAATTTTCGCCGGCAGGGAAGCTGATTTACGCATACTTTACTTATATTCTGTGGGGCATGAGCTTTACAGCGATGGATATTCCTTATTGGGCTATGTCTGCCGCAATGACGGAAGATTCAAAAGAACGGAATAAAGTGGTGATGATTCCGCGCACACTGGCAGCAGTGGCATGGACACTGATCGGCATGATTACACTGCCGATGGTTGCCTGGCTCGGCAGCGGTGACGACCGGCACGGATTTCTGCTGACGGCACTTGCCATTTCTATTGCAGCGGTTGCTTTCACCTGGATCACATTCTTTAACTGTCGGGAAAACGTTCATGTAAAAGAAGAACGCCGGCAGAATTTACGGGATATTATAGATATGGTGATTCATAATCGTCCGCTGCGACTGGTGATCGGCGGATTTTTAATGCTGGAAATAGTCTATGCCGTAAAAAATATCTTGCCGATTTATTATCTGACCTATGTCCTGCATTCCAAAAACCTGATTCCTGTTTTCATGGGCCTGAATCTGGCGCTCACGCTGTTTGGTTCAATTATTTCTCCGGTACTCTCCTTTAGATTCGGAAAGAAACGTATGGCAGTCTGGGGCAATCTGATCGCCGCACTCTCCGGTATTGCATTTTATTTTGCCGGATATAGAAGCGTAATCTGGCTCTTTATTTTTAATTCAATTCTGCTGATCACAACATCCGCTGCAAACATTGCGCTGATGTCAATGTTGATTGATACCGTAGAATACGGTGAATGGAAAACCGGTCGCCGTTCCGGCGGCATTATTTTTGCGATGAATACATTTAAAACCAAGGTCGCCGGCGCAATCGGCGGTGCCCTGGGCGCTTACGGACTGGCTGCAATTCATTATATTCCAAACGTTGAACAGACGGAATTTACAATCAAAGGCATGCACCTACTCTTCACATTGCTTCCCGGTGCCTTGAGCCTGCTGGCAATGCTTCCGTTTTGTTTCTACGACCTGACAGAAGAACGTTACGACTGCATTTTAAATGAACTGCTGGAACGTAGAAAAACGTCTGAAAGACAGAAAGGATAAAAAAAGTATTATGAAAATATGCGTCAGTTTATATTGCGGTCTTACAGCCGCTGCTGTGTCCGGGATGTCTGCGGTCAATTCTTCGGCAGAGGTGAAACGCCCGAATCTGCTGTTGATTTATATTGATGATCTGGGAGATCGTTTTCTTGGATGTTACCGGGAAGACGGCCAAAATTCTGATACACCGAACATTGACAGGCTGGCGTCGACCGGTGTCCGGATGACAGACGGCTATGTGACGGCATCAATCTGTACGCCGTCGCGCGCGGCGGTTCTGACCGGACGGTATCAGCAGACATTCGGAATATACGGCAATCCGGATGCTTTTGCCGGGATGCCGGACAACGTGAACATGCTGGCAGATCACCTTAGTTCATATGGGTATTCGTGCGGATGGGTGGGTAAATCCCATCTGGGATGGAACATGAATCCGCTGGATCGCAACTTTGATTATTTCTGCGGATTTCTAGGCGGCTGGCATGATTATTATCGGGCGGATGCGGGGCATATATGGACGGATGAAGCCGGGCAGGCTTGGGTATATGAAAACAGAACGCCCTTAAAGGAAATCAAGTATCTGACTGAAGAGTTTACAGATCGCTCTCTGGCTTTTATGGAGCGCAGTCAGCAGGCCGGAACTCCCTGGGCGCTGTATCTGGCATATAATGCGGTGCATTCGCCTACGCAGGCTCCCTGGGATACGGTCAAGGACCTGGGCGGAGAAAAGATAACCAGCTGGAATTTGCGTCGCGCGATGGTTATGTCTCTGGATAAGGGTATCGGACGGCTTCTGGATTTTCTTGAAAAATCCGGAAGCCGGAATAACACGTTGGTGTTTTTCATAGGCGATAACGGTGGAACCGGAAATTCCTACCGGTCCGGTAAGGGATCGCTGTATGAAGGCGGCATCCGCGTTCCGTATCTGGTCAGTCTGCCGGGGATATTGCCCCAGGGTAAAGTTTATTCAAGACCGGTCTCATCACTGGATGTCATTCCCACTTTTTTATCTCTGGCCGGTCTGGCGGTGCCTGACCGGCTGGATGGGACAGATCTGACACCCTACCTTACTGGACAGCGGCAGGGTGATCCTCATCAGGTTCTTTTCTGGCAGTACTCAGGAGATAATCCGGACAGTGTCATTCGTTTTGCGGTTCGGCAGGATCATTGGAAACTTGTCCGCGACCTGAATCAGCCGGATGCTGTGGAGTTGTATAACCTGAGGGACGATGTTTCAGAAAAAACAAATTTGATCGAACAGCATCCGGAAGTCGCGGCGTCTATGCAGCAGCTCCGTTCGCAGTGGGAAAAGAAGATTGTTCCTCCGCTGGTTCCTCCGGGCAGACGAGGATCTCCGTGGGTGGAAGAACTGAAGCAGGCAGGCAGGGGCTGGCAGGAAATAAGGGATAAAATAAATAAAACCAGGAATCAGGAAGCAATGGATGCAATGCGGATTTATTGGGAAAAAGAAAGAAATAAAGATGAAGAGGATCAATGTGGATTATAGTGTATTAGTCACGATCTGATCTGACAGTCAGGCAGAAAAATGTTCCCCCTGTTAGGGTCAAAAACAAAAACCTCCGGCGTGAATGCCGGAACTAACAGGAATAACAGAGATGACAGACGGCTGTGTCACGATGGCATCCCGGCATGAAATCCAACAATGTTAACACGCCCTAGGAAAAAGATACTTATGGCGTCAGTTTTATAATGGTAAGGGAAAAACAAAACAAAGGATTTTTAACGCCCGTCCTTTAGAAAATGAAAAATACTACGCAACAAATGGAATGCTGGCGTATCTCCATGAGGTAATATTCAGGAAAATGGATCGAGAAAATAGAGTATGAAAACTTCACGGATATTAACGACTGTATTTTCCGGATTGTTCATAGCGGGAGCCGCAGGTGCAGATGAGGATGCACGACCGAATGTGCTTTTTATTATGTCTGACGATCTGCGGACGGCATTAGGCTGTTACGGCAACCGGCAGGTGATCACTCCGAATATTGATCAGCTGGCTTCTTCAGGATTTGTTTTCCGGCGGAGTTACTGTCAGATGGCGGTTTGTAATGCGTCACGTTCCAGTTTGCTGACAGGATGGCGACTGGATTCTCTCCGATTTGAAAACAGCGGAAATTTTAGAAAAAACTCCCCGGGAATTATTACGCTTCCTCAGCATTTTAAAAACAACGGATATCACACAATAGGGATTGGGAAAATTTTTCATGGGGATGATGACGAGGTGATGTCGTGGAGCGAACCCTGGTGGACGCCGGATCGATCAGGGTATCTAAAGACCTGGGAGGAGCGGAGAGCGGAAGGTCAGAAGATGGGGCTTTCCGGAGAGAGGCTTCGGCAGTTTGTCCGTCCGGTTGTTGAATGCACCGATGCTGCTGACGAAGAATATAAAGACGGGATGATTGCCGGGCGGGCTCTTGAAGTAATGCGCAGAGTGAAAGACCGGCCGTTTTTTCTGGCCGTTGGATTCAGCCGTCCTCATTTGCCTTTTGCCTGTCCGAAAAAATACTGGGACTTGTATGACCGTGAAAAAATTAAAGCGGCAGAAAATCGCATACGGCCTGACGGGATTCCCGACTATACGGTGAATGGTCCTCTTGAAATAGAAAGTTACGGGAAGGTTCCTGTTGGCGCAGATGGAAGAGCGGATATTTCTGCAGATCAGGCAAAAGAGTTAACGCATGGCTATTATGCCAGTGTCAGTTTTGTCGATGCGCTGGTTGGAAAACTCCTGAATGAACTGCAACGGTTAGGGCTTGATAAAAAAACAATTGTGGTTCTGATCGGAGATCACGGATTTCATCTCGGCGAACGCGGACACTGGTCGAAATTTACAAATTACGAAGTGGATGCCGCTGCACCATTGATTGTTCGAGCCCCCAGCATGAAATACAGCGGGTACAGTACTTTAGCGATTACTGAATTTGTCGATATTTATCCATCGCTGTGCGAACTCGCCGGGCTGCCGCTGCCGGAACAGCGTCTGGAAGGGACCAGTTTTGTTCCTCTGGTGAACATCAATCCGGAGCTGCCATGGAAAAAAGCCGCATTCACCCAATATAATCGACCGGCTAATCATGGCGGGATGATCGGACGGGCGGTGAGAACGGAATATTTTCGCTATGTGGAATGGGAAAAAGATAGCGCAGTAATTTTTTCGGAATTGTATGATCATCGGGCTGACCCGGATGAAATGGTGAATCTTGCTTTCAGTCCCGAATGGGAGTCTGTTGCTGCCGAGCTGTCGGGCTTGTTGCATAATGGATGGGAGAGTGCACTTCCGGATCTGAAGCAAAAATAGGTGGCGAAAGGAAGGATGAGGATATGAAAAAAGCAGGCGCACTTAGCTGGCTTTATGTCGCCGGAGTTGCCGGTGGAATCCAAGCATTTGGAAATCAGCAGAAAATCTCTCCGAATGTTTTGTTCATAGCGATTGATGATTTAAATGACTGGGTGGGGTGCTTTGGCGGGAACCCGCAGGCAAAAACGCCGAATATCGACCGGCTGGCCGCGTCCGGAATTAAATTCACGAATGCTTATTGTGACGCACCTGCGTGCGGGCCGTCGCGGGCTGCGCTGCTCACCGGCATTCGCCCGAACCGTTCAGGAGTTTATCTGAACAATCATAAAAGCTGGCTGCGGTCAGAAGTTCTGCATGCGGCGGTACAGCTTCCAAAACATTTTCACGATAACGGTTACTACACTGCAATTACCGGGAAAATTCATCATGAACGCTGGCTGGAACTCATTGGAGAAGATGAAGGCTGGGAAACGGCATGGCCTTCGAGAAAAAATGTGGTGCCGGACAGTCCGTGGCCGAGGCACCCGGATGGAACACCGCCGCCGATGCGTCGCGGACCGCGTGATAAGTTCAGTGATTTTGATTGGTATCCTCTCGATTGCGAACTCGAAGAAATGGCCGAAGTAAAATCAGCAAGCTGGATTAAAGAACAGCTTCAAATTGAATACGACCGACCGTTTTTCATTGCCTGTGGATTTCAAAAACCGCATGTGCCGTGGTTTGTGCCACGCCGGTTTTTTGATATGCATCCACTGGATCAGATTCAGCTTCCAGAAATAAAGTTTGATGACCTGGACGACGTACCGGAAATTGCAAAGCGGAATGCCTACTGCTATAGCGGGCTTTACGAAATGCTGCGCGATAACGGACTGGAAAAAGAAGCGGTGCAGGCCTATCTTGCTGCGACATCATACGCGGACTATTGCGTCGGGCTGCTGCTGGATGCGCTGGAAGACAGTGCATATAAAGATAATACGATTATTGTTCTGTGGAGTGACCACGGGTTTCATCTCGGCGAAAAAACCAGATGGAGTAAATATAGTTTATGGAATGAGGCCACCCGTTGCCTGCTGATGTGGAACGCGCCGGGAATTACAAAGGAAAATATGGAATCCACCATTCCGGTAAATTTATCTGATATGTACCCGACTCTGGTTGAGCTGTGCGGATTGCCGAATCCGGTTCAGCAGTTCGATGGTATGTCGCTTGTTCCGTTTATGAAAAATCCGGCGTTAAAATCAGAACATCCTGCAATGACCGCACATCATTATAAATGTTACAGTCTGCGCAATGAAGAGTGGCGCTATACGGTTTACGCCAACGGTACAGAAGAGTTGTATAATGAAATCAGTGACCCGCTGGAATGGACGAATCTTGCCAGAGATCCGGAATATGAGTCGGTAAAAAACTCACTGCGAAAATGGCTGCCGCAGGAAAGTGCGCCGGCGCTGAAAAAGATGAACATTGTCTCGCCCCGAAAACTGGCGAATGGAGGAGAAAATGAATAATATAACATTATCCGCGGTAGGTGTACTGGCGGCTGGTTTTGCAACCGCAGCAGAGCAGTCACGCCCGAATATCCTGTTTATTCTTAGCGATGACCATTCGCGGCAGGCGATCAGTTGCTATAACGACGGCAGATTGAACCAGACGCCGAATCTCGACCGGATTGCACATGAGGGAATGCGGCTCGACAACGTATTCTGTGTCAGCGCGCTTAGCGCACCGAGCCGTGCAACAATTCTTACCGGAAAACATTCTCATATCACCGGATTGACTCAACTGTGGGACTATATGAAACGTGCGCCCACGGTGTTTGATAATTCGCAGGATACGATTGCAACCTATATGCAGCAGGCGGGTTATCAGACTGCCGTGGTTGGCAAATGGCACCTCAACTGCACGCCGCGGAATTTCGATTATTACAACGTCTTAATCGGGCCGTGGGGACAGGGGGAATATTTTGATCCGGATTTCAATGAAAACGGAACAGAACGGACGTATACGGGACGTTACGTAACCGATGTGATCACAGAGGAAAGCCTGCGCTGGCTTGAGGAATCACGCGATCGTGAAAAACCGTTCATGCTCTTTGTTCATCACAAAGCACCGCACGCCATCTGCGAGCCGGATCAGAAACACAAAGGAATGTACGACGACGTTGTTTTTCCAGAGCCGGATACGATCAACGATGATTATGCCGGCCGGCTTGCCGCAGCCGCATCCGATCAACGGCTGGACAAGTGGACCCCTTATGTGAGAAAGGCTCCGAAAGGGTTGTCACCGGAAAAATTGCGCTCGTTTGTATATCAGGCGTACATGAGAGATTATTGTTCCGTGATTGCTTCTATTGACGACAATGTAGGACGCATGCTGAACTATCTTGAAAAAACAGGAGAACTGGATAACACCGTCGTCATGTATTCGTCTGATCAGGGAATGTTTCTTGGAGATCACGGTTGGTATAATAAAATGTTCATGTATGAAGAGCCGATCCGCATGCCGTTACTGATCCGTTATCCAAAAGAAATTGCCGCTGGTTCGGTCAGCAGTACCATGATACTGAATGTAGACTTCGCTCAGACAATGCTCGATCTTGCCGGAATTCCCGCCCCGCGCGACATGCAGGGAAAATCATTCCGCCCGGCATTTTCCGGAAAAACCCCGGCAGACTGGCGTGACAGTTTTTTCTATCAGCACTACGGGGAGTGGGTTGCCCCGCATTACGGTGTGCGCACAGATCGTTATAAGCTGATCTATTTTTATAACGATCCTGATCATCCGGAATGGGAGCTTTTCGATCTGAAAAACGATCCAAAAGAACTCAGCAATGTCCATAATAATCCCGAATATGCCGGTGTCGTAAAAGAAATGCACAAAAAACTTCAGGCAGTTCAGAAAGAGTGCGGATACATGAAAGAAGTTGACGACGGTGTAATGATGCGCTGGCGTAAACGGCTGGCCGACAAAAAACGCTGGGAAAAGAACAAATAGCGAAGAATGAGATGTAATAGATACTGTTTTTGCAGCTCATTTTTTGCGGTGGAGAACATCTGATCAAGGTGTTCAATCTGGAGGAACAGAAATAAATTTTCAGTTCGGCAAAAAATGTAAACGCAGGTGCATGAAATGCAAAGCTGTTTCCGGTTGTTTTTAATAACCTGAATGTACGTATAGTAGGAAAAGGAGAAAAATGCGCCTATTACTAATATCTCTAATGATTCTTGGCAGCATCCGCCTGTTCGCTGAAGATGTTTACTGGACTAGCGCCGCTGGCGACCGACTCTGGACAAATTCAAAAAACTGGAATGCCGGCACTCCGAAACAAACAGATGCTGTGCGGCTGAATAAGCCGGTTAAATTACAGCCGTTGTTTACCGAAAAGATGAGAACAACTGTAAAGGCGGTTTTTATCGGTATATCCGATGGCGAAGTTGCCGGTTTTGAAATGACGGGCGGAAAGCTGACCGTAACCGGTGCGTTTGAGGTCAATAAAAATGACACTATGAAACATAAAGGGCAGTTTACGATGAGCGGCGGCATATTGTCGGTCGGGGGAAATTTCCGTGTTGGCTGGAACGATAATGACGCACAGGTTTTGATTACCGGCGGACGAATTGAAACCGAATATGGTAACGCTGGCGCAAAAAGCCGAATTATTCTTCAGGATGGTGTAATTAACGCACATTGGAACTGGCTGATGAATGAAGGCTCAAAGATGGATATTCAGGGAGGGCAGTTTATCGTCCGCAGCATTAAACGTGAAGAACAGCTCCGTTCTTATATCGACAATGGCAATATTATCGCATGACGGTAAGGGAACTGTTAACATGATCGTGGAGAAAGGGAGGATTGTCATCACGGCCATCCCGGGGAAATAGGCAGTTTTTCACATCTGCAAAAAGTGTAAAGTGACACACAAAAAATGAAAAGACGAATGTCAGATATAATTTACCATAGCATATGGTTTGAGTATTTGAATTAATATTAACAGAAAGGAGAACAGGATGAGTAAGCTCATAAAAACAGCAGTTACTATATTGGGCATAACAATTAGTGTATGTGCCGACACGACGTGGAATAATAACGGCGGTGATCAAGTGTGGACGAACGCCGCAAACTGGACAGCCGGAATTCCTGGGCCGGCGGATGTGGTTACATTAAGTAAAGCCATTTCAATCCAGCCGATTTTTTCTGTTGGAATGAGCGGAACAGTTTCTAATGTTCTCATTGGAATGGCTGGCGGAAACACTGCCGGATTTTTAATGACAGGTGGAGCATTGGCAGTTAATGGGACGTTCAATATCAACCAGAATAATAATGCCAACCATCAGGCAAAGTTTGAAATGACCGGCGGGAATCTTACTGTTTCTCAAAATTTCCGGGTGGGAATGAATCATAATAATGCAGAGTTTATTATGAGCGGTGGAAATATCTCTGTCGGATATTTTAATTTAGGATCGAATGCAACAGTTTCTATCAGCGGCGGTACATTTGAAATTCAAAATAACTGGGTGATGAACGGAACTCATACGGCGATTGATCTTTGCGGAGGAACAATCGTTTTTAATAATGCAAACGGTGGAGACGGGACGTTTGGCGACATCATTCAGGGATATATTGATGCCGGTTATATTGTCGGCTACGGCGGTACAGAAGCGTTGAATGTGGAGAAAAATGGAGATGTATGGACAATCACTGCAGTTCCTGAAGCTTCATCGATCACGTTGTTTTTGATCAGCTCTGTAAGTATTATTGGGCTCAGAAAAAAGCTTTAATACAATGGTTCCTGTTGCGTTTTTGATAACATTGCTGGGTGTTTCGGCGCCCAGCAATTTATGTTTAAACACACAGGTTGCATGGATGGATGCGTTGCCGGAACAGGGATGTTTCGCCGAATTTGCAATTGACGGAAACTTAAATACATACGCCCGTACTGAATTCCCGGGACCATGGGATTTTACGATTGATCTGCAAACAAAAGCATCCGGTATAAACCGGATTGTGTTCTCGCCGGACACAGAACGGTACGCCTCTGAGTATAAAATTCAGATATCGGACGACAACTGGACATGGATTGATCTGGTTGTACAAAGCAACGGCACAGGAAATTCCTGTTCCTATGAAATTTTTCCGGAGGCATCGGGGCGGTACATAAAAATTACAGTTGCGGCGCAAAGCGGCTTACAAAGTCATATAATCCGTAATGTTGAAGTTTTCGGATATGCCGGCGAATATTGTAAAGCGTTTCCGTTCGACCCGCCGGAGCGCCCGGAAATTATTTTTAAACTGATCGTTGGACGGGACACAGATTTTCTTTGGAAATACAGATATAATCCGGAAGAAATTTTTGCGCGCTTCGACCGGGTTTACCAGTCAGTTCAGCCGCTTTTGAAACACTATAATCTCTCATTTGTAATCTGCCCGAGTCTGTTCTATTCCAACACGGATGACGAAGGCTACGGACGCGAAGTCACTCCGGTTTATACCATTGATCCCGTTCTGATTTCATTACTGGATGAATTTGAAGCCAGAAGCTGGAACTATTCCAGTAAAGACTGCGCGCCGGGATTTCATCTGATGGTATATTCATCGGATGCATCTCATCAGCAGGAAGAATTTGACATCCCATGGCCCCCGTTAAACCGTGCCGAGTATTCCACGGATGGACACAAGGGCATGACGCTCGATATTCAAACCGCGCGTGATCTGAAATTCCGCTATCCGCGCACATTCTGCGGCATTGTTTTCCATGAACTGCTTGGCAGCAACCGCCGGTGGCTGAACGGCGGTGATGGCGGTATTCCCAAAGATGATGAAGCCATCCGCGCCTGGGCTGATTTCTGCCGCGACTACGGTTTGGAACTGGTCTGGGGCGATCCGAAGTGGACCGCTTCCGGGCTGCCTGAAGGAAACAGCATTTTTGTGAACGACTCCAACTACACAGCTAACACCGAAATCTGGGCCGATGTGCTGGCATACACCCGGACGGCTTGCGGCTCAAATGCTGTTTTTGTAATCAACAACAACAATTTTAACCTTGCCGATTCGCTGATGCGCTATGGCGACGTGGTGACAAACTCTGCTGCCGGTGTACCGTCATGGCTTCAGTTTAATCTGCCGTTTAAACAGCATCCGGTTTTTGACTGGGCAGAACAGGGGTTTCGATGGGGACAGAATCTTCAAGACTGGTTCTGGAGGAGCGGGGTAAAAAATTATGCAACCGTCAACTGGATTCAGAATTTTTTTAATCCCTGTATGCCTATGGAAATTGTTTCTGCCGGAATGGCTGGTGCGCTGGCTCACAACGCATCCGTCATCTATTTAGAATCGCCGGGATATTTTTGGCACGGACCGGTCACAACACCTGTTACCGTTAGCGACGAGTATGAACCGACGTATCAGTTTCATCGTTTTGTCAACTTCGCGACTAATATTCAGAACGATATTTCCGGTACAAACGGAATCAATTTTTATTTTGATTCCGACACACAGCGGATGAGTGAAAACTCGTTGTTGAATCCGCCGGATAATTATGATCAGAGCACGCTGATTTTTTACCGGACCGATGTCCCCGCGCTGCCGCAGACGTTCGACTGCTATAACGGAAAAATTATGTTCCACGAACACGCGGTGCCGTCTGTTCCCGTTAACTGTTTCACTGACCGCATAAGTCGCGTCGTCCGGCTGGAAAATTATGGTTGCGGATTGGAAGGATTACTTGTCGAGCGCCTGAATAACCGCGGCAGGCGTGACATCGAAATTCACGCGCTCAACGGGCATGCTAAATTTTACCAGAATGATGCTCGCTTTAATACGGACTTTGTCTATATCACCGCCGCTAATCTTATTTCCGAAAAGATTCTTCAGAATCGGGGTGACCTCGATGAACTCATTGTTCTTCGCAACGAATCCGGCGCGCTGGTGCCGTATGTTTATCAACTTTATCTGGATCGCAACCATGATTACCGCCTGAGTGCTCTCACAGAAGAGGAAAGCATTGCTGTCGTCACGAATGCGATTGGCGGCGAACTGCCTTCACCGGAAAAATTCCTCGGTCTGGTTGTTGCCAAACACCAGGTCTCCATAAAAAACACCAATACCCGACCGCTGGACCGCCTCGTAATTCTGACAGCAAACGGTACCTCCTGCCGCCTGCAGACAAAACAACTGTTTAAAAACTCCGCCATGCAGCTTGACATAGAAAATCACTGGCTGACGGACGCACACGGACATCTGCATGTTGCATCGATGGACATCAACCGGAACTTCCGCGAAGAGGTTGTGCTCATTCAGCAAACCGGCGATTCACATATCAAAGCAGTGTTTTATGAGGCCGGCGATTCTAAATTTAAAAAAATCCATTCCCGAATATTCCCCGTGGAACCTGACGGAACGACTGACGACTGCTGGAATCAGTTATATCGAGCGCCGCAGTCAGACCGGTCAACCGTTTTTTCTAACGTTGAACTATCAGGATCCGCATCCTTATTTTACAGCTCCTGAACCATACGATACGCTCTTTTCTCCTGATCAGTTTACGCTGCCTTCTAACTTTCGCCGCGAGCCGGTTGCGGGCGAGCCGCGGCGTTTAGAGATTTGGCGGGAGCACTCACGTTCACGGGATGCCGGTGAAGAGGACTTCAAAAAAGCGATGGCCATGTACTGTGGACAAATCCGTTATGTGGATGATCAGCTGGGACGGGTGCTTGATAAACTGGAAGAACTGAATCTGCTGGAAAGTACAATTGTTCTGTTTTGGAGCGATCATGGCGAGTTCATTGGTGATTATGGAGTAACCCATAAAATGGCCGCCTACTATGACAGCCTGATACGGATTCCCATGATTCTCCGGGACCCGAGTGGACGGATTCCAACCGGCAGGAATCATCATATTATCGAAGCCATGGATATTTTTGCGACCATTCTGGATTTATGCGGCATTCCACAGCCGTCCGGCAGCCGCGCGTACAGCCTGTTGAGAGAGAATTACATGCCGCGTACCGACGCATATGCGGAAGGCGGATTGTTGATTCCACCTGTGGACGACCCCATTCCTGGACTCAGACTTCGGGCCCCGTCACCACCGACGCAGTTTGGCCCCGGTGCCATGCTCCGCACTGATCAGTGGAAACTATGTGTGCACGGCTACGACTGCAGGGAACTGTATGATTTAGGAAGCGACCCGCACGAAACCAATAATCTGTATAACAATCCGACTTACGCAACCATTATCCGCGATTTAACGAATCGTCTGGTTCAACGCATGTTATGCTACGGACAAGCACCTGAGCATCTTCCTCGTCCATTGATTAAGAAAATAGCATGCAATGGGATTCCCATATGGAATAAAGCTGCTTCGGCCGTGATGCAATGTACAGGTATGCTTCCTGGCAATAAACGTTCCGGGGAATAGATACATAATTAGTCGCCGCTGAAAAAGGCGGTTTTCAGCGGCGACTATGTAAAGATTCAAACACAGGGACCTTCTAAATTCATGGGACTGGGCGTTACCAACGCAGGACTGGCGATGACGCAATCTATTATCTGGGACGCTGATTAATAAGGAATTACGTTTATGGAAATAAGAAGAATAAATCATCGCTACAAATGGGCATCAAGAAGTCCAATGATGATCGCAAAATTTGGGTATGTGAAAGAGCCTGAAGGCTTAGAATCCACGCTGCCAAAGGAATCGGTTTACGACCATGCTCTTTATCCCGGAGAAACCCTGAATGATGTTGCCAAGCAGTATGGCGGTTCTAAAGATGCCATCATGCAACGGAATAATATTACGGATGAATTAGCTGTAGGTGCTGGTGTGAAATTGCTGGCTCCTGTTTTGAACTGCATTGAATAATACCATTGGCACCTGATAAATAATAATGGGAAGCAGTTCGGGATGTTTGGGAACTAAAAAAACGATAAGCCTTACTATGCTAAAATCGGAATGATGAATGTTCGCCACGATGCCAGCGTTTTCCTACACACATTCTTTGTTAGCTTCAGATTAAACTGTTTTCATAAAATGTTTTTCCAAAAGCATCCAAATGTGAGCCGCCTCGTCATCCCATTTTCCCCAAAGCGTTTGTAACTCAGCTTGAATTTGCTGCAGACTCGTGCCGAACAGTTCCGCCGAAATCTGCGCCGCGCTTGCAGCGAAAATTTCAGGCGTGATGGATTGCGATAAACAAAGGCGCATTGTACCGATGATGCGGTCATCCCAACCGAGCTTACGTTCGAGATCACGGCAGACACGGTCAACACGGTCGGTGAGAAACGGGTTGACCATGCGAATAAGCAGATCATCAGCATATACTGCAAAACCTGTTGCAGTGAACAGTTCGTCGACTCCTGTCCATTTTTGGCATAGTGCGGCACCGGATTCTTCGATGAATGCCTGCCGGGCGCGACGTATTAATTCTGCATTGCCGGCGATCTCGTGCATAAACTGCGCGCCCTTCTGCTGCGCCTGCAACCCCAGCCAAAAATGTACGGCGTTGTGTCCGTAGAGTTTTGCCTCTTCGAACGGAAAAAGATCGGGTTTATCAAAAAGTCCGGCGACGCGCCTTTCTGTAATTCCGGCGCAGAACTGGATCAGGATTTTATTGAACACTTCAACCAAATGTCCCCGGTCGGCGCCCGGCGCAAGTGGCGGGATGCTGCGCCGGCGGCATTCATCGGCGGGTAAAACGCAACTCATTTTTCCGATGACCGTATTCAGATAATGTGTCTGTTCAAATGATCCGATTATTTTTTCGAGTTCTTCGGCGGCATGATTGTGATTTTCGGCCGTGTAAACAAATCTTCGCCGGTCCGGCGATTTCTCGAACCCCGCCTTCATCCAGCCGAGATGTTTGAACGATGCGATGCTGGGCAGCGCGGTCGCAATTTCGTCGGCCTGCGCCGCGGCCTGAATCAGTTTTTCCAGATCCGCCGGAACGGACGGATTATAGATTTCGATGCCGGAAATTGTTTCTGATGCAATTGCTGAATTTGATGCAACGCTGAGTTGTATCGTTCCGTTGTTTGCGCGAATGGAATGGATCAGCGCCGGATCCACATCCGCAATGACAAGCCGGTCAAATCCGCCGGAAAATGCGCCGCGCAAAAAAATACCGGTTTGAATCGGCCCGATTCCGATTCCGAGAAATGTTGTTTTCATGATTCTGCTCTCAGCTGAAAGTTAATCCTGCGACACATCGGTCGATGAAATTTTATGAACAAACAAATTTACTCTCCAGACGATTCCATCCGGCGTTTAAGCGTTGCAAAACCTGATCCCATGAAGGCACGGCGCTGGTTGCATCGGCGGATTCTGTATTGAACGCGCCAACGGCGGCGGCGATTTCAGCCGCAGTTTTCGGCGGTTCTTTCTTTAAAAACGCGGCAAGAAATCCGGCGATCGTACAATCGCCGGCGCCGGTGGTTCCGATGACTTCGGTTTTCAGGCAAGGCATGAACAGGCTTACGTTATTCCATTCAGCGCCGCGCCCGCGAACGTGTGCGCCTGTCCGGAGATAAAGTCCTTGAGATCCAAGTTTTATCACCACGATGGAAACTCCAAGATCAATCAACGTCTGTGCGGTTTGTTCAACCAGTGCACGGTCGATTCCTTGCATTAATTCGCCGGGGAATTTTTCTGTCAGCTCTGCATATTTCGCCGGATGAATCATGAAGAGAATTTCGTCAATGCTGGGAAGAAAAATATCAACCGACGGCAACACATTTTTAAGCCACTGCGCCCAGTCAACCTGCCCGGCTTCGGACGCCGGATCCACACAGGTCATATCCAGTGACGTATATGCTCCGGCGGATTGAGCGCGGTCGAATAACCGTTTCATCTCGCTGCCGTTATTCTGATATATCGAGCGCATCAGAGTTGGATAACCGAAGTGAAAAAGTTCGATGCCGCGCAATTGATCGTCGTCAATATCTGCGGCACAGAACGTATGATTCGCGCCGGGACAATGCAGAAATATCCGGTCGACACCGCGCGGATTGATAACGATGGAATAGGATGTCTGAGCATCGGGTCCGGTGATCATTCCTTCATCCAGCGATGTTCCCTGCCGCCGGAGAATGTTGCGGATCGTCTGCCCGAAATCGTCAGCGCCGATTTTTGCCATCAGCCGCACCGGCATTTCCAGACGATGCAGCGCGATGCCAGTATTGGAAACCGCGCCGCCGGTGGAGAGTGTTGCATTGCCGATTTCAGTTAACGTGCCGGGAATAAAAATATTTTCCAGCCCCGGATGGCGCTCCCCGAAATCCGGAATAATATCCAGACAGATGTGACCGGCGACTGCGATGCTCATGCGCGTTCTTTCTGCAGGTCTGCCAGCGGATCAAAATCTTCCGGTCCGAGGCCGAGATGAAGGTGGCGCGTCCATCCTTCCGCATACTCATATTTGCCGGACTGTTTTCCCATTTCCCGCATCATGTCGCGCATGGTGATCAGATAAGAATCCTGTCCTTGACTGACATCGAGCCACTCTTTCTGGCTTTTGTGGCAGGCCAGCATTTCAGTTTTCAGATCCATCTGCGCGGAAACGTCCACATAAAAATCCGGCGCCACCGGACGGCGGAACGGATCGTGCAGTCCATACGGCATTGCGTGATACAACGCCACCGGCTGTGATGTTACTGGGAAAGCAGGATTGGTGATATGATTGACCATGCCGCGGGTGAATGCTGCTGAAACAACCAGACGGCAGGTGTTTGAATGATCCTCCATATAATCAAACGGATAGTGCGTCAGAATAACTTCCGGCGCGACGTCGCGAACTACCGCCGCGACTTTGTCCAGCAGCTCTTTCGTATAAAAAATTTCAAGGTCTTGTACGACGCTTTCATGAAAAACTGCGCTGGCTTTTTGACAGGCTGTAAATGCTTCGTCACGGCGGATACGGCTGATTTCATCAGCCGGCAGCGCATTTGTTCCCAGCCCGCCCTGTGCGACATTAAAATAGTGAATTTCCCAACCGGCTTCTTTTAGCCGGAGAAGCGTTCCCGCCATCATAAATTCTATGTCGTCGGGATGGGTTGCCGCCGCCAGTGCTCTTCTCATGTTAATGCATCTCCACGCTGCACTCGCCGATATTCGGGCGAAGATAATTAAATTTCACATTCGGATGATCCGCCAGCAGGCTCATCGGCACGGCGGTATCCACAATTTTTTTCGAAATCATCAGCGCAGTCAGCCGCATGCCGAACGGATTATCGTGATGTCCCGGATGCCAGATCGAAACTGTTTCCGTCTGCCATGTCTGCTTCGGGCCGACCGTGACCGCCGAGCCCGGAACATTCTGTACCACGCCGCCGCCGGATGTGCGCGCGTTTTGAATCAGTGTAATCGGATGCAGTTCCACCTGCCGGGTTCCGAGCTGACGATATTCTTCCGGCGAGGGCGGCGTATCTTTATATTTTCCCTTCCGTTTAAACGGATCGTTGAACGCCCAGTGTTTTACTTCGCCCTGCCCGCCCTGCATCAACAGACACCGCGCATCCGACCAGCTCTGTTCAAACGACGCGATATCCAGTGTCGGGAAATGCATATTTTCCGGCGGCATGAGCAGTTCCGGGCGAATATGATTAAACAATAAATCCATATCCGCTTTTTTAAATCCCAGCGAAAAATTTTCATCCACTGTTTTCCCGTCAACCACCCATTCATCCATGCCCCAGAAATGGGCATTGTGCAGTTTAAGCCCCAACGTATTCACCATTTGCGCCACCAGCGGAAGCTGTTCTGTCGGGCCGATCGGACCGCACACGCCGGCCGGGTTATCCGGCGTCGCCTGCTGCCAGGCATGAATATATTCCAGCGCCTCCGCACAATAAAATTCCTGCGGCGTATCGTAAAAACTGATGTCAAATCCCGGACGGCTGAGCTGCGCCAGATCGTTCACTGTAAGCCGGGCCGCATCATCCAGAATTTCGCGGTCCAGTGTTGTATAATCCCACCATTGCGGGGCCACCTGACTGATTGCACGCATACCTATTTTCCTCTTTTTGATTATCTGTCTGCTCTTTTATGAAAGTATAAAATTTCAGCGTAATGCCAAATTCAACAGAATCCAGTTTTATTCGAATTTAGGCTCTACAACACGTCCATCATCAATTTCATCAGTTTGATGCTGTTGCAACTCCCGAATGAAATGCAGTAGATCAAACCATCCTTTGATCAACGCCACAGTCTCGAATAAAAAAGTTGCAACCAGTCCGATTGAAACATAAATGATCGTAATATTATTCATCGTATATTTCCTTATCTCAGAGTTTACGGGCTTCATCATCTTTCACAACGCCAGAGTAATCGATAAATTTAGTAGGCTCCCTATAAATCAGTGAGATAATGATCATCAAAAAAAACGAGATCCCAATCGTAATAATGCCAGCTGTCTTAGTTTCAACCACGTCTTGATAAAACGGCCATATTTTTTGCAATATCAGATGGCAAATCGGTAAAACTAGCGAATTCAGAATAGCCGCATATGCAGCTGCCGTACAGGCTCGCTTCCAGTATAAACCGACCACGGCAGCGATTCCACAACCAAGCCACATGGTACCAGTTATCATGACAAATTCTAGAATTGTATCTTGAGTTTTATACAGCACCCCAAAAATAAAGAGGAAAATCCCGATACAAACAGCCGTCATACGCAATAGTAACAGGTGTGCCTTAGTCGATAAAGGTTTTGGAAGCAATGGACAGATAACATCATTGACCCAAACTCCCGACCATGTCAGGAAGTATGTATTATCCGTTGAAACATGGGCTGCCAAAAGAGCGCTAAATAAAATGCCAAATAAAACGGGACCGCATATCCGCCCCAGATATATTGCTGAAGCCGTTAAACTATATTCATTATATTGCATTCCTTCAGGTACATCTTTACCAAGAACAATCATAGCGCCAATACCCAAAGTCAACATGATCATCTGTTTTCCGTTAGCAAGCATGGTGCTGTACAGTGTAGTAACCCGGGTCACTTTACTATTTTTGGTAGCTGCATTTTTTGCGATCGTATTGGGTGAGGAAAAAGGTGCCAATGTCGCCATGCACAGCAACCATAGCACCCACTGCCACCCATATGTACCGGAAAGAAAAGGATTAAATGCAATGTTCCCTAATGATTCCTGAAGTGAATCGCGTATTGATATAACGCCTATATTTCTAAAAATCAGAAATGTTACAGAAAAAAGCCCAATCATGACCACCCATGCTTGAAGATAATCTGTCGCAATTGACCCTACCTGCCCACTTATAACGGTAAAAAAAAGACCAACACAAATCAGCGTCCCCATTATTACCGGTATAGTAGATAGCTCCACACTTCCGATCGAAAAAGCCAACGGCAAATCCAAAAAATAAATAAGATATGTAGCGCCCACAACAGGAAACGCTGCCATGTTGACCACCCCGGCAATGCCGGATACCCATCCTACTAATAAACGTACTCCGCGACTATAGCGCATTTCATGGAACTGCCCCGCCGTCATGGCTTTTGTCGCCCTCAGTCTTTGAATACCAAACCCGAAAATTCCAAACATTATAATAATATAGATGCTTTGAATTAGAATAATCCAAAGATAGCTAAATCCGTTATTAAAGCCTTGCTGCGCAATATAAGCAATTGTAACTAATCCCAATCCGCCCGAAAATGTATTGCTGAGTCCCAACCAGACACGTTGTTTCCGCCCGCCCACTAAATAACTCGATACGTCTTTTACTAAGGTTCTGCACCACATCATAACAACTATAATTATAATAAAAATAATTAAAGAAATCAGCCAGGATACAATTGTCATTTGTATTTTCTCCTATTATAAAAAATATAGTAAAGTTAATAATCTATTTCGCAGTAGAAAAATCTAATCGTCAACAAAAAGAATATCCGCGATACTTTATCAAGATGTTTAATCGTCCTGTTTACCATCACCAAGCACACCACCTCCTGCAACCGAAGCAGGGAAAGTCAGCGCCCCTCGAATTCCTTCCTCCCCAAACAGGGAATCCCCCCATACAGCATGTGTCGGAGTTAAAACTGCACGAAATTCCCGTAACGCTAAATAAGCCTGTTCGTGCTGAAGCAAAATTACGGGATCCTTACTTTTACGAGCCCGCAAACCCGCGGCAACTGCGTTACGTGTAAGCACAAACTCATCCAAGCCATCACGAAGAAATTTTACACGAGCAACCAAAACATCCGACTCACCTTCAACAGCCAGAGCGGCCTGATCTAATAAATTAAATGCTGGTGCTAGAACGTCATCCGTATAGAGATAAGGCATGACATGCCACTGCCCGCGATTTGTAATATTAAAACCGAGATCATACTCTTTGACAATTTTTTCATAAAGACCTCCCCGTTCTCTTCTCCATTCTCCCCCGCGCGGGAAAGGATAAGCAGCCTCTAAAGCAAAATTCATCCAATAATCAATATATGCTTTTACGTATGAAGCTGCCGGACCAAATGCAATGCAGTATTCTTCTAAGACATCATCAATTTCCAGTTCAGGATGTGCCAGTAAGCGAACAACCAAATATGCTTTTAGCCCTGTCATCCCCCAAGCGCCGTGAAATCCCGACATTATAGCCCCACTCATTCCGGTCTCGGTAGCATGTTTAATAGCAGATCCTATCTCTTCCAACGGAAGATATGGTGCGGTTGATCCATGATTCAACCAATTCGGACGCAGAACCATTCGTGCAGCGCCTGCACGGAAAAAACCATCCCATTGCTCATAAAACTCTTCATCGAAAGTTGGAACCATCCCGACCAGAATTCCCTTCTCTAAAAAAACCCCATCCGGCGGCGGGTCAGCATAACGGGAATAAGCATAAGTACAAAGTTCCACATCCGGTCGATGAATGCGAAATTTCTCAATCAGGCGGTTCCAGAACTTAATGTAGCGGGCGGTTAGATAAGAAGAACCATTCCATATCTCCTGAATATCCTGCCCGGCAGGCACATCCATTGCCATAGATTCAGGTGCAATACAAAAACCACCCCCATCATTAGGGCAGATATTATACCACTGCGGGGATCCTGCATCCAACCATTCTTTAAGAATCATCTCATCAACTTCAGGATTACCAACCCGAAGTTTAACTCGGTCTCGAGCAGGAAAGGGCTGCGATGCTCCTGATGGAGGCAATGCAAACAGATCCGGATTAGTTTCCCCATATCTATCCCACCAATCAGTAAATGCATGACCAAAAGTAACATCACAACGTGAACCGATACGGTGATAGCGAAGCCATACATCCATTTCAGCGCTTAATTTCTGATATAATTCAGGCGGCGTATCAACATGAGGGCGACCATCTCTACCCGGTATTTTTGCATTTTTATCCAATTTCCGGATATTGCTATTTCTGAACGATCTTAATTCCAGTTGAGGAAGACAGGTAAAATCCCGAACAGTAATGACAACATTAGTATTTTCCGGAATATATGTCCCAACATCGCCTGGCCAAAGCCACCGGACACCTAAATCTTTTTCAAGAATTTCTCCAATTGCCCAAAATAAAGGAATCGACATGGGAGCTTCGCTGGAAGTTTTATTAGGCTTTGCTGCATTCAGAATCACTTCTGTTTCAGAAGCATAGATTCGAAACTGTTCTGCAGAAAATGCCGAAGATGACATCCCTTTCTCTGCAGCTTTCCAAGTATCTCCAATATATACCTTACATCTATCATCATTCAAAGCCTCAGACTCAGCGATGATGTCAAGCACTGCTCCGCTGGCTTTATAAACATAACGTGAAAAATCTTCTGCCGCAGACTGCTCAAAAGATTGCGGGTTATCCGGCAACACAATTATCGAAACCGAATTACCATTCAAGACGAGACTGGCCGATTCATTTTGCCCTATTTCTGTTAATCCATTTCTTCCATGGATAAGTATAATACAAAGAAGAAGGGCATAATGACTTGTTCCTTTAATAATCTGTCGAGTAAACATATTATATACTCCTTTTTTAATGTGCCTATTATTTTGTTTCCTGTGGCGTCATAGTTATATCTCGCCTACGCAAGATTTTAATGACTGTCTGTTTTTTTATTTCTAAGTGTTTAGGGCCATGTTTATTTTTTTTATATTATTCATTAATTTTGCATGTCTGGTAATTGTTAATATGACTTGTCATTTTTCCTGAAAGGACGGTTAAAGCCGCTGCACGCCCGGCAGCTTCGCCTGTAGCCACAGCATTACCAGTAACTCGATAGCTTGAGTGCGAAAAAAAATCCCCACTGATACAGCGTCCGGCGAGCCATAAGTTGTCCGCATCACGCGCAATCAGAGCACGCAAGGGAATATCATAAGGCAGAATTGAACTCGTGTTTTTTTTGGAAAGAGAATAACTGTCTTTCTGTGTGTTGTGTACATCGATATTCATTGTGACACGACATACAGCATCAGCATGATGTACCCCATAGATCATATCATTTAAGTTTACTGTGTATATCCCATGGATACGACGTCCTTCGCGCATGCCAAGATGCTCAGTTGTAGCGACAATGCGCAGTTTTTCCCAGATTCCTCCCTGTTTTTGTAGAGCTTTTACAATAGCATGGCATTCTTCCCGGGCTTCAACAGTTGCTTGAGTTAAAGCCGCGGCATCACCGGGAAAAACATTATATTGATGATTAGGAATAAAAGCGAATAAATCATCATAAATCGGGAAAAGTACCGGCGATTTATTTGAAATATCTATTCCAAGATCCCAGATCAATTGCGAAAGCCTAGCTTTTGGCTCCTGCATCCCTCCTCCGACGAAACGTTCTATCTCTGCGAATTGAACCCCGGTAACCAACATTGTCATACTAGCCGGCTGGATATCATTTGTTCCCGGGTGACCTGTCGAAAACGAACAGCCTGCATGAAAAGCAAGATCCCCGTCACCCGTACAGTCTATAAAATGTTGCGCTCTCCATGCTTCTCTTCCTGATCGCGATTCAGTTATTACAGCGTTTAAGAAGCGGGATGTGCATTTATTTACAGAAACAATTCTTGTATGCAGTTGGAAATTGACTCTGGAAGCGACGCACATTCTCTCTAAAAGAAGTTTCATGATTTCCGGATCATATGTCCAGTTGCGCGCTGAACGACGTTTTTCGCCAAGCGCACCCATTTTCTCTAAGTCGTTCCGAATTTCTTTCATTATTCCAGGCTTGTCTGCATCAATCACCCAGCTGAGTAAGCCTGCAGTCCAAATTCCTCCAAGGCAGCCGTTCGCTTCGATCAATAACACTCGAGCGCCGGCCCGTGCAGCAGATACCGCAGCAGCTACGCCAGCAGGCCCGGCTCCGCCAACAATCACATCATATTCTCCACTTATTTTTGTTCGAAAAACCTCGTGTATAGACGCCTGTATACTCATAATTGGTCATCCTAATCGTTTTTTATTCCTACCACCGTCAGTCCAATGGTTTTACGTTCGGCTCCCCCCGTATAAGAAGTTTTAAAGGTATACCTTCCCAAAGAAAATTCGCTTCCGGCAAGATAACCGGCAAAAGCGTTTTCATAGCGATTATAACTGATCAGAGGCACAAAATCGCCTTTGATAAAAGATGCGTTTTGATCCAATATAAATTCCATCGTTGCCGCAGAACGTCCTTTTTCTTCCGTTAAGGTAAGATTGGATTTCAAAATAATAAATGGTGATGGACGAACATCTTTTAATACAAAACTCAAAATCGTTTCCGGCTTACACACAAGCTCTCTGGCGTAGAAAGTGGCGTTATCTATTTTTAAGCTGCTGTCGCAGCCCGATATTATTAATGATTTGTTTTCGATCACAACCTGTGCTCTGTCGGAAATAAGCAATCTGCCTCTGGCCGTTTCTGAAGTTATTCCAATCGTCGAAGTTGCTGACTGATCACTGTGTATTTTCATCATAACATTCCCAGACACACCAAGAGTCATAATAGAGTTTGCTTTAGCTGCGATATTAAAATTTTTCGCTTTTACTAAAGAAATTTTTTCGCTCGTATTCCGAATAATTAGACTCGATCCCCGAATTTGCTTAGAAACTCCGGTTTGTAATCGTAACCCCTCTTTTGCTATTGTGAGAGCATTACCTTTTAAGTCGAAAGTTAGCATGACGTCACCGTGCGACATTTCCAATCCACCGATGGTCACATCTTCTGTCAATGTGATTTCCAACCATTTTTTATTCAATCCTCCGGCAATCGTTCCATAAAATCCAATGACATCAGATTTTCCTGGCGTTGTCGGCTGCATCCAATAATTTTGCTCTGTAAACACATTCTGATATGTACTGTCATTATAGACATTTCCATTCCAAACATGTTGTGCCAGCAAAGGATTCAATCCTGCCAATATTCCACTTAAAATAATACAGACAGTAACTTTTTTCATTTCACTTGTTCTCCTTGTTGTTCACCAAAAACGTGTTTATTATTATTAGAAAAATTTCTCTTTAAGAATTATTTCCGTTCTCTCCCAACCAGGCTAGTGTATTGCGACAGCATATACGTTCTTGCAACGCAACCGATACGGCATCCAAACAGGCCCGTTCGCACCGGTAGGAACTCCGTAGTTGAAGCCGGTCATACTCAATTGAATAATACGGGGCATCACTCCCCCAAATCAGTTTTTCAGGAAACGCTTCCGCCAAATCATTTAACACGGTACCAGGACAGGAATAATCCGAAGGAAAACGTTGTTCGGGAGCAGCCACAGCAGGCAGGTTGTTTTCGGCACAGGCACAATGAACAATAAATGCTGCACAGTCGAACCAGGCATTGGGCAGTTCAGCCATCCGCTCAAGAGTAGGTCGATGAAACCGGCAGGAATGGGCAAGTACAAAGCGGATAGCCGGACGTGTTTCGACAATTCGTAAAATATCAGCACACTGCGACCAGCGGTCGTTAGGATGAATGCTCGCATGAATTAACAGGGGCAAATTTTTTTCCTCAGCGAAGTCAAGCATACAACCTCCTTGATTAAGCAAATCCAAGACAGGAGATTGGATGGTGTGCGTCTGAAATTTAATTCCGTATACCCGGCAGCCCGACGATAACTTGCGCCACTCAGCTACCTGCTCTGCCGGCTTACGGGATGGATCGCCAATCAAAAAAGGCCAGATTTTTTCCCGCCACTCTAAGGGTGCACGCTGAATATCAGTGACTAAGCGTTTATTTTCAAAGCGATAGGGTACGGCATCGGGATCGTTGGATAATGCCACCTGATCCCTTCGTAATTTTTCCATATCTAAATCCATATACGTGATGAATGGAAAAACAATAAACCGGTCAATCTCTGCGCCTTCTGCATCAAGAAACAGGCGTGTCAAATCTGCACAATAAGGCGACCACCCCTGTAAATAATACAGGGGATCAAATCCAATATGAGTATGACTATCTATACGCATGTTAATTTCCCATCAATCCTGAGGCAATACGACCGCTTTGATGACCGGTTCCGTGCTGTTCACCATTGCCTGAAGGATATGTTGCGCATCTCCGGGAGCAAAGGTATGTGTAATAAGGGCGTCCGTTGGAATCAGCCCGGCTTTCAGCAGATCAAGCGACCGGTTGAAATTGAGAGCCGGTTCACCGAAAACCGGACGGAGACTGATTTTATTGAAAATCATCCGGTTGATATCTATTTCGATCTTGTTTCCGCCTCCAAAATGAAGGCCATAGAATGTGATCAGACCTCCGTAGCAAATTATTTTTAACGCATCATGGATACTTTGAGGCGGAGCACTGACAATAACGCGATCTACGCCATTTGGAAAACGGCGACGGATCACCTGTTCAACATCTTCCTGTTGCGTATTGATGACCATATCCACATCCATTTTACTCGCTGCTGCAGCGCGGGCACGACCGATGGGGGTGGTGGTATCAAACTCGGTCATCACCACGAAACTCGCACCTTGCAGTCGGGCGACCCCGGCAGTCATTAACCCCAGTGGTCCGCAACCCAGAACCGCCACACTACCTCCCAAGGGTATTTCAGATGCTAACACCGCATTCAGACACACGGTCAAAGGCTCGGTCAGACAGGCCGTCGTGTAATCCATCCCGTCATATTTGACCAGATTGTTATGGCGGACACGCAGGTACTGACCCATACCGGACTGTCCGTCAAGCCCCAATAAATTGCGACACAAATCAGGACGACCGTTTTTACATTGTGGGCACACGCCGCAGAGAGTGCAGTCTTCAACAACTACAGTATCACCAGGTTTAACGGTATTGACATCTTTTCCTGTTTCGACCACTTCGCCGGCGATTTCATGCCCTAAAGGCATGGGATCTCCATCCCATTGCTTAAGAAAATTAAGGTCTGTTCCACAGACCCCGCAAGCATGGATTTTTACAATAACATCATTGAATCCAGGAGAGGGGACCTCGGTTTCCCGAAACTCAAGATTCATGAATTTACGACCAAACAAACCTGTGGTTTTCATTGTGCTGCTCCTGAAACGATCATACGCGCATCCAAAGCGTTTAGTCCTTTGGCATGCACCTTTATTGGATTGAGGTCGATTTCCTGGATTTGCCGATTCTCAATCAACAGCTGCGAAACACTCAGTAACGCGTGTTTAATCGCTCCAAGGTCAACTGCAACCCCGCCCCGCGCCCCGGCCAGCACCGGAAATCCTTTAATCTCCCGAATCATCTCTTCCGCGTCAGCCTCACTCAGCGGACATACTCTGAAAGCAACATCCTTCAATATCTCAACGAAAATACCACCGAGCCCGAACATAACGACTGGTCCGAAAATCTGGTCGTTAACACCGCCGATGATCACTTCGGTTCCCGGATATGTATCCATCTTACTCACCAGAATTCCTGAGATATTCGCATCACATTTGCACTGTCTGGCATTGGCTTCAATCTCAGCAAACGCCAGCTCCACCGCCTCCTCGTCATTTAGATTTAACTTTACACACCCGACATCTGATTTATGCAGAATATCCTGGGAAACAATTTTCAATGCTACGGGAAAACCAATTGTGTGTGCCAGCTCTACAGCCTCTTTGTCGTTACGGGCAAGCCCCTCAGCAGGAAAAGAAATATTATATTTTCGAAGCAATTGTTTCGCTTCCGTCGCAAGCAATGGTCGTGCAACAGCATCCCTATCCGGATCAAAAAGCGGCAGAGCGCTTTCGAAACGACTCCGCTTTATGGTGGCGGTCTGGATGTTGTGAAATCTTGCCAATGCCGCCATCGCCTTTACAGCATCATGATGGTCAAAAAACAAAGGAATACCTTGCTCTTTTAACATATCAACAAAGATACTTTGCTTATATCCCGAATAGGAATAGATCAATACCGGTTTCTTTGCGTCAGCCAATAATACGAGCATACGCTCGACGCATTCCTTTTCTTTATTGTAATCCCGAGGATTAATATGAAAATTCCCGCCAAAACCGCCGACCAGAATGACGCCGTCAATTCCATCATCTGCCAATGCGGCGCCTGTGGCCTCGACAAAATTTTCCCAGCCCGCCAGATCAACTGGATTCGATACCGATCCATTCGGTGGAATAATTGGCTTTAGATATTCTTGAGTGCCAATCGACAGCTCAGGAACCTCAAGTCCGTTGCAAATACAGGCATCACTTGTCCAGGCACAATCTCCTCCGCCTTCTGAAATAATGCAGACCCGATTCCCTTTCATAGGCTTTCGTTGATTGAATGCCAGCAGAGCGGACGTCAACCCAGAGAAGGTTTCCATCATAATAGCTCCGCATTGCCGAAGGGCAGCCTGATAGATAGAATCATTACCGGCAATGGCCGCCGTGTGACTGGATGCAACTTTAGCACCCTTTTCCGTGCGACCGCTTTTTACAACGAGAACCGGCTTAACGCGAACGGTTTCTCTCACCTCTTCCATAAAGCGTCGTCCATCCTTCAATCCCTCGATATGAATAGCAATCGCCCTCGTGTCCGGATCGTTTCGAAAATATCGGATCAGATCATAAGCCTGGACATCCGCCTGATTTCCCAAACCAACCACATACCGGAACCCCAGTCCACGCTGAGACCCTGGGAAAGTTAGCGATTGTGTTAAGTTACCACTCTGCGAAATCAAGGCAGTGTGACCTGCCTTAATAAAACCGGACATAATAGCATCAAGACTGACTGAAGCGCTATAGTATCCAAGTGTGTTCGGGCCGATCATTCGGATGCCGTGAACATTCGCCTTCCTGACAAGTTCATCCTGGCGTTTTCGACCATCAGCGCCTTGTTCAGCAAAGCCGGCGGTAATCATAACAATTCCCTTCACCCCTTTGCTAATGCAATCGTCAACCGCCTGATCTGCGTATTTTTTGGAAACCATGATCATGGCGGCATCCACTTCACCGGGCACATCCAAAATACTGGGATAACATTTTAATCCCAAAATAGTTTCTGCATTCGGGTTTATTAAATATAAATTACCGGTATATCCACACTTTTGCGCAATCTCAACAAAAGGATACCCGAAACTGTCAGGATTTCGGGATATTCCGACAATCGCCAACGACCGCGGATTCAGCAGATAATGTAAATTCACATCCTCCATGCCCCATCTCCTTTTTATGGGTTCCTATGAGCCCGAATTGGTTGAAACTGCGGGACACTTATTTCCCGGGTTCTATCTTCAAATATCACTTCAACCGCCATTCCAATGAAAATATCTTCCAGAGCGACATTGACGATATTCGCAATCATGCGTACGCCTTCCTCAAGCTCAACAATTCCGTAAACATAAGGAACTTCGTCCTCGAAACCTTCATGCAATGCTTTATGGACAATCGTGTAGCTATATACTACACCCAGCCCCTTTGCCTTGATCCAGTAAAAATCTTCCGCCATACAATGCGGACAAAGCAGTCGCGGAAAATAAATTTTTGCACCACATGCCCTGCAGGTTTGAATCACCAATTCGTGACGTTTGGCTGCCGCCCGGAATTCGCCGGTTTCAGGTAAAATTTCCGGAAGAGGTTTTCGGTTAATGGTCTCGGTATTCATTATTATAACCTTTAATTGGTCAGGGAATCTCATTGCCAAAAATCAGCGTGCACTCATTGGCCATAGAACCGCCATTGCCATTAGACAACCCAAACTGAGCGTTTTTTATCTGCAGATCGCCGGCACGTCCCATTAATTGACGTGCCGCTTCAATTGTGGGCATAAAGTGGCAGGCACCATAAGGCTGTCCGCGTCCTAACTGCCCACCGTCTGTATTGACAGGAAAAACCCCGTGATATGTCAAATCTGTGCTTTCAACATATTCAGCCCCCTCGCCCTTATTGCATAAACCAATATCTTCCAGAGCAATAAGCACTGTAACGGTATAGCAATCATACAATTGCGCGAAATCCATCTCCTGGATTGTCACACCAGACATGGCAAACGCCCGTTCAGCCGCAATTTTAATCGGTGACGTGGTCAAGGACGGCTCGCGCCCGTAGGCTGGCGTCCACATGCCGCGGTCGAAACTCTGTCCGCCGCCCAGCAGATACACCGGACGCTGTTTCGCGTCCTTCGCCCGCTCTGATGATGTCAGAATTAATGCGCCGGCCCCGGTACAAGGCATCACAATCTCAAACATCCGCAGGGGATCACAAATCATCCGAGAGCCAAGCACCTCCTCAACAGTAAGCGGCGTCTTTAAGAGTGCATTCTCAAAGCGTGATGAGTGATAGCGGGCATTAACCGTAATTTGGGCAAAAGCCTCGTCGCGGGCGCTGAATTCATATTTATAGCGTTGCTTTATCAACGCGTAGGCAGAATTATCCAGCATGGGGCCATAAGGAGTATCAAAATCGCGCTCAAAGGGCACTTCGTTCTCTCTACCGAAATTGCCGGCGGTAGAAGGGTCAAACACTGATCCGCCAACCAGCAACACTGTCTGACACAACCCGGTTGTAATTGCCGCCGCTGCATAAAGCAGGCCGGTATTTCCGGAACCTCCACCAAAATACATACTGTCTAGAAAACTTAGACGCAACTGGAGATATTCCGCCATATCTTGCGACCAGGACGCTGATTGATCTATTGGTGATATCGCAATCAACCCATCGATTTCATCTTTAGAAATACCGGCATCCTCTATTGCCAGTTTAGCGGCAAGACATTGTTCAGTATAATTTGACCGGGTCCCGTTATCCTTAGATTTGACAAACTCTGTTTCTCCATACCCGATAACCGCTGTTTTCCCTCGAAGATTCATGAGAGTTCTTGTTAATTAAATTGAGGAAGATATGCCCGGTGTGCGTCGATTAACCTAGCAGCCAAGCTGTCCACGCAGTTTTTGCGATAAAGCATCGGAGAGGTAAATAAAGCCTGTTTCACTTTATTAAAACTTCCAGAAACTGCCGCTTCAACAGAGAGTTCTATTTCCATTACAATAGACATCATTATCCCTAGAAGAGCGGCAGGAATCTCTCCGCTCTGCAAGGGATGAACGCCCAAAGAATCAACCATTGCCCATGTTTCAACTGAAACACCTGCCGGGAGATTACTTACCTGTCCGGTATTTGGCAGTGTAGCCATTACCCTGGAAATCTTACCGGTATGCAATGATTCGACTACTGCGGAATATTCTTCAGCAGAAAGGCTCCTCTCCGGCCACGGCGAATGGCCTTCCAGACGATCTATCACCTTCTTCAAATTATATTCACGGAATCCAATACGTTGAGGAATAACCCCTTTTCGATGAATTGCATAGTGCCGCATAACTTCCGGTTCATTTAGAAAAAACGGGAAATTTTCAGCAACGTGAGATACGCCGCCCACAGGAAATGCTCCAAAAAGTTCGTACAGGTTAAATGAAAGCAGGCGACTGACAATCTTGGATCCGATCATCTCTTCAATATCATCGTCAGTCGTATTGCTGGCAATAAACCGGTTTTTATTCAGGGCCTCAAACTCCAGATAGGCTTCAACGGTCATCTTCTCAGGATTAATAGCCTGTCCTTTAACTGAAATGCCTGTAAGCCAGGTTGCGTGATTAAGTCCGACACAAGTCGCTTGAATATCTTCAACAGATACATCGAAAAATGTTGCTAAAAAAGCCATCGTCGATGCATAGTTATGACAAAGTCCGACTGTTTTAATTGATGTGTATGCGGTTACCGCCCTTGTGAGCTGATTAAGAGGATTCGTGACATGCACCATCCACGCGTTCGGACATCGTTTTTCCATCTCCCGTGCAATTTCGAGAAAAACCGGAACATTTCGTAACGTACGGGCAATGCCGCCCGGACCGGTTGTATCACCCACTGTATGATAAATTCCAAAAGACTCCGGGATTTCGTAATCCAGTTGCATCGCTTCGAGTCCGCCGGTAGAGATGGATAAACAAACTGTATCTGCCCCGTCAAGGGCCTCAGCCAAAGCACCTGATTTTACCCTCCATCCGGTCTCAAAAAGTTCTGCTAACTTACTGCAATAACGCACCATTAATGCTAACGCATCAGGGTCTGTATCTACCAGAACAAGTTCACTTCCCGTTAGTCCTTCACGTAAAAAAAGGTCCTGAGCTAATTTCGGCGTCCAGTTAACACTTCCTCCGCCAATTATTACTGTCTTTATACTCATTTCGTTTGATTTCTGATAAAAAACAGTATTACGCCGGAAATTCCGGAAATTAAGAACAATGATACAGCGGATGGTTCAGGAATCACTGTTAAGCCAAAGGTTTTCCCATCTGTTCCTCCCGCATAATCAACCCTGAATTCATAACCGTCCAAGGAAAACATGTGGCCATCATTGTATCCGGAAAATTCTCCTGTCCAAACTCCCCCGTCATAATTGATCAGAGAAATAAAATCATTTTCTTGAAACGTGCTGTTCGGATCTAATTCAAAATTTAACATCGAAGAAGCATCCACAAGAACGCTTGAACTTATGGTTACCAAAGGATCCGGTTGTGTATCAGTTAACACAAAGCCTAATGTTGTTCCACTCCCTAAGGATAAGCTGCGTGCATTGATTGTTGCATCATCCAGAATCAACATACTCCCCATGCCGTTTACACTTAAATCAGAAGTCGTTCCCAGATTAAGAATAGCACCATCAGATATATGTAATATTCCTTTACTGTTTCCATCATTTCTTCCTACTGATGTGTTTCGAGCCGCAACTGTAAGATTTGAGCCGGCGATCTCTACGGTCATTATAGAGCCCGACACAGCGCCAATATTGAATGCCTGCATATTCCAAGCAGATGCGCCGTCGTTTCCATTTACAATTTTAAGACGGGATCCGTTAACTTGCGACCCAACGTTATTTTGTAAAGCAAGCTGTCCTGTTGTAAAAAAATCATAGCCATTCAAATCAAAAACTAAATTTACATCGCCATATTCCATATAAAAAATGTTAACCGTAACACTTTTTTCAAGCTGTATTCCTAATGTTTTATTATTCAACCCACCGGCAACTGAACCCCTGAAGCGCAGGTTATCACTTGCTCCAGGAATCCCAGAAGGGTTCCAATAATCCGTACTTGAAAAAACATTGGTGTAGGTTATTGAATGATAGGATCCTCCCTGCCATTCATATGTTGCCCCGTGAACTGAATAATATGAAAGAAGTAATCCGAATATCGCCAATTTATTAATTATATTTATTATCCTTGTCATTTTTATCTCCTTTTTACTGTTCCTGCCAGACGGTCTCTTTCTCCATTTCTTGTCTCTTCCTCTGCTCAACTTGTTCCCGTTAAGCCTTCTGCTATTCTCTGTGCGATTAAAAAACAATCCAGCTTTACATGGTAAGCTATAGATTTTTTCGACTTTGTCAACATGTAAAAAATATTTTTTCTCACGGCGTGACAAAACGGATTTTTCTATCCGATTGACTGGAATCGCCAGCATGTTAACTTGACTAAAAAAACTGCAGATAAAGTGCACAAGATGAAAAAGCGAGTTACAACCCGGAAAATCGGATTGAAGGCGGGAGTTTCCCATGCCACTGTTTCCTACGTTCTCAACGGAAAGGGAGCGGCTTATGCCATTCCTGAAAAAACCCAGATCCGCATACGAAAGATTGCAGACCAAATGGGCTGGAAACCGAATCATATACTCTCGGCTCTATCGACTGGGAAAACAAAACTGATCGGTCTCTGGCAACTAACCCTCGGGCAGTCGTATCATGCATGGGTAATGCAAACCGTTGAACAGCTGTTGCGTGAAGATGGATATGCCATGTTGAGCAGCCCCGCCCGGAAAAAAAATTCTCCGGAAGATTTTGAACTCGATCTTTTCAACCGCTGGTCCGTAGATGGACTGATTGCTCTGGATGGATCACATTATCTGCATCATTTTCTAAAAAATCATCCACACTGGGATCTCCCGGTGGTAAATATGGGCTGGTTTCCTCTCAAAGATCATCCACTAGTAGATTCTGTTTATGTGGATGTACTCTCACCGGCGCGCGAAGCCCTTGAACAGTGGGTGGATGAAGGTCGAACACGGATCGCCATGCTTTCAGGACAGTACCCGGGGCTGGGTAAAATGGATGAACGTGAAAAAATGTACCGCGAATTCATTCGCCGACGGGGATTGAATGAAGAATTGATCGGGTTTCCCGCCGACACGCAACGGATTGGTGCGGAAAAAACGTTGTGCGAACACATTTCACGATATGGATGCCCCGATGCGATTTTCTGCCGGAAAGATGAAGTTCTCATGGGTGCTTATAGGGCATTACGAAAACTCGGTTATTCAATCCCCTCCGACACAGTCCTTCTAGGCATTGACGGCATTCAGGACACTCAATATCTCGATCAGCCCATATCCACCGTAGTTCAGCCGGTCGAGATCATGTGTCAGACTGCGTGGGATATGCTTAAGTCCCGTATCGCATTCCCGAGAAGCACGGCACGGCATACCACCTTGAGAGCCTCACTTGATTGGCGGGGAGGAGAAAAGCTATGCTGATAAAAAGCAAAAGCCTTATCTCAAGAAAAAATTAGGGGCTGGCATAGATGATTGGGTAAAAACCATCTGATTTTCTGTTCAAATTAGATCCATTTCTTCAACGTCCGCAACTGAGTTTTTGTGCTGCCGTAATTGAAACGAAACTCACACTCTTTCAAAAACAGCAGAAATTTTTTGCGCGGAATTCCGTTATAGTTTTTCAACTGCCGTTTCGCCTGGTTCCAGAAATTTTCGATTCCGTTAATATGGTTCATCTGAGAAGCAAACTGCCGGCTGTGATTCATGCGGCAATGTTTAAATTCTAAAACATCCAGTGCGTTATAGCTATTGAATGTATCCGTATAAATGATGCTGTCCGGCCTGATTTTATTGCGTATGATTAGCATCAGCGTTTCTGTTTTCGCATCAGGAATCACCTGCGCATAAATCCGTCCATTTCTTTTTCATAAACCGAATACTGGAATTTTTCCGGCTGCACCCGTCCTCGTTTACCTTTACGCACTCCACCGAAATAACTTTTATCGACTTCGATTTCGTCCTCAAGAAACGGAGACTTACCGGCCATATATTTTGCAAGGATTCGGTGCAGGTAATCATAGAACCGGGCCGCAGAATTCCGGTGAATCCCAATCAGTTCCGCAGCCGTTTCAGCACTGGTTCCGGCAACGAAAAAAACGAGCCCCATTTTTATCTGCCGTTCTGTCAGCTTAGAGTTCTTTATTTTCAATGGTTTACGCATAAATGACGACACTTTTTCTGTCAATCACTTATGCCAGTCCCTATTTTTTTATTCAGATAACTTGTTTTTTATTTTTGCCGGCGTTTTTATTTTCTACTGATTCATAAATCAGTGTCGATTAGAGAGGATTACAGCCGGATTGAATCTCAGGCAGGGAAGAATAAATTTCGCATCGGCTATTTGGTATTAAGCCGGTTCGCCATAAATGTTGTATGAAACAAAATCCTTTGATTGGCGGTTTTTAAAATTTATTAAAAAACCGGCGGTAGAGACCGAACAGAATTCCCACCGCCGCAACCATCAATATTGCAACCGGTTCAGGAACTACAGTATAGCCCATATCTGCGAACGATGCGATTGTCGTCATACTGGTAAACATCGGATCATTTGCCCAGCCGGTCATCAGTTCATACCGCATGTCTTCGCCGTAAATGCTGACAATTCCGGTATCTGCCGCACCGTATTCAACTTCGAGCCAGTGGCTGCCGGCGGTCCCTTTGCCGCCGTTCGTTTCCACCGGGATATACGCAGCACCGGGCTGGTTAAATTCTATGCGGTAAGTATTCAGTGCATTTGCGCCAATATAATTTCCGTTTGCATCCAGCACATCATTATAGGTAATTCCACCGTAAAAATAACTCCACAGAGTCCCGAAACCCAGTATGTGTGCCATCTCGTGTAAAATTACCGGGTACAAGTTGAAATCAACATCATTGCTGGAATAATATGCCGTACTGAACATCATCACCCCTGTCCCGGAAAACATCACCCCCAATGAATCGACCAGCACAACCTGTCTCGGACCGGCCTGTCCGAGAACGCCGGTACCCAGAGCTGCAAATCCCGCGGTAATATTCACGCCGGCGAGGCATCCGTTTGCATCCGTCACATAAAGACCGGAATCGATCATACTTTGACTGAGTTGAATATTCCATTGATAACCGGTAATGATGCTTTGCCAATACGCCGCCGCATCATCAAGCATAGATTGATACCCTCCGAAACCCGATCCTTCCAAACCGTTAATATTAATACTGAACGCAGCGTACGCCGGTTCAGAAAAAATAATCCATATCAGACACAACACACGGGTTACATGCCTTAAAGTGCTCTTCATTCTCCCTCCCGATTTTTAAATCCAAAAAATTGCTATTAAAAAATACTAATTATAAACAGATTTTGTTCAGCACAAAAACACAAAACGGTATAAGAAAAAATTTTAGACGGAATCGGTGTGATTTTTCTTTCAAGGAGGGCACATCCTGGTAAGTCTTGGTGATTCCGGTTAAAGCAAACAGATTTTTCAAGAGCGGTGGTAAATAGACCTTTGACTATTTTGCCGGGTTTGAGCTAATAATACTGCTCCGCGATTATGACGGGAAACTTTTAAAACAGGAGATGCTATGGCAGGGCATAGTAAGTGGGCAAATATTAAACACAAGAAAGGCAGGGCGGATGCTGTACGCGGCAAGATGTTCAGCAAGATTGCGAAGGAAATGACAATATCCGCGCGCCTCGGCGGCGGCGATCCAGGTGCGAATCCGACATTGCGGATGCTGATTGGAAAAGCCAAAGCGGTGAATATGCCGAATGATAATATTGACCGTGCGATTAAAAAAGGCACCGGCGAACTGGCCGGTGGGCAGCTTGAAGAATTGATGTATGAAGCCTACGCTCCGGGTGGCGTTGGGATTATTGTGGAAGCGCTGACGGATAATAAAAACCGCGCGGCTTCTGAAATCAGAAATGTATTTACGAAAAACGGCGCGAATATGGCGCAGCAGGGTGCCGTAAGCCGCAGTTTCCAGCGCAAGGGGCAGATTCTTATTCATGCCGCCGGTCAAGATGAAGACCGGTTGATGGAACTGGTGCTGGAAGCGGGTGCAGAGGATATGACACACGCCGGCGATCAATTTGAAGTGATTACTTTGTTCGCCGATTACGCCGCGGTGGCCAATGCGCTGGCCGACGCCGGCATTGCAACGGAGTTATCTGAAATTACGATGATTCCGGTACTGCCGCTGAATGTGACAGACAAAGAACAGGCACAAAAGCTGATGAAATTGATCGATGCGCTTGAAGAACTGGATGATGTTCAAAACGTTTACGGCGGCTTTGAAGTCGACGATTCCATTGTGGACGAATTATAAAAACTTTTATCGCCGGAGATTCGTTATCATGCAACGATGGATTTTTATTCTGATCGCGTGTGCCGGGGTTGCTATCGCGGCGCCGGACAAGGGGTCGTACACGAATGCTTATGACGCGATCACTCTGTTTACTAAAGTGCTGGAACAGGTGCATCGCGGCTATGTGGAGCCGGAAGAGGCGGGATATGATCAACTGATCCGCCACGCGCTCGCCGGAATGCTGCAGAACCTTGATCCATACAGCCAGTTTCTCGACGAAGAAAGTTACCGTGATTTGAAAAATGATACATCCGGGCATTTCGGCGGCGTCGGGCTGGTGATTGGTAAAAAAGAGGGCATGCTCACGGTAGTTTCGCCGATGGAAGACACGCCGGCATTTCGCGCCGGTATTCTGTCCGGCGATGTGATTGTTGAAATCGACGGCACGGAGACACACCGCTTGAGCCTTGCAGATGCGGTAAAAAAAATGCGCGGCGAACCGGGAACGGATGTGGCGCTGAAAATTTCACGGTCGTTCGGGCGCGATATTAAAGAATACATTATCACGCGCGAAGATATCAAAGTGGAGAGCGTCAAGGATGCAAAAATGATTGATAACAACATTGCTTACATTCGCATTACACAATTTAACGAACCGTCGGCAGGGAAACTGAAAGAAGCGCTCAAGGCACTGCAGCAAGAGGGGATGCGTGCGCTGGTTCTGGACTTGCGCGGAAATCCCGGCGGATTGCTTTCGTCTGCTGCCGGCGTGACTGAACTGTTTCTGCCGCGCGGTGAGCTGATCGTTTTTACGCGCGGTGCGGAAAATGATAAACCGCCGCAGCGTTATCTTTCTGCCGGCAGTACACATTATACAGAGATACCGCTGGCGATTCTTGTGAACGGCGGCAGCGCAAGTGCTTCGGAAATTGTTGCCGGCGCACTGCAGGATCATCAGCGCGCGATTCTGGTCGGGGAAAGAACATTTGGCAAAGGATCGGTGCAAACTATTTTGCCGCTCGACGACGGTGCAGCGGTAAAGCTGACGACAGCCAAATATTATACGCCGAGTGAGCGTGTGATTCACGAAAACGGAATTGAGCCGGACATCACCGTCGAAATGAACCCCGAAGTTCTCTACAACATCCGGCTCCGGCAGATGCAGCTGGAGAGTGATGTTGAAGATGGAAAGGTTATTGCCGAACAAATCGACATCCAGCTCGAAAAAGCCGTTGGTGTTCTGCAGGGTGTTTTAATTTTTCAAAAGAAATAATCAGTGACAAATTTTTTGCGGTCAGAGGTTGCGCATCGTTTACTGCACATGATGAAGTTTAAGATACAATGGTTTGATCGCCTGCCGTCAACAAACACGTTTTTAAAAGAATCTGTTGAAATTAACGGTGTGCCCGGCAACGGCACCATAATTGCCGCCCGCGAACAGACGCAGGGACGGGGACGACAGGCGCGGCAGTGGATTTCCGGCGCAAATGAAAATCTTACCTTTTCCGTTTTTATCAGCGACAGGATTGATCCGCAAAAGCTGCCGTCATCCACAATGGCCGCTGCCATCGCCATCCGGCGGTTGCTGGCCGAAGAAAAGATTCCGGCGATTCTAAAATGGCCGAATGACGTGCTGGTGAATGGAAAAAAAATCTGTGGAATTCTTTCGGAACGGATTTCCGCCGGACTCATTATTGGCATTGGCCTGAACGTCAACATGCGGGATCCTGCCGGCATCGACCAGCCCGCGACGTCCATTTTCCACGAAACCGGCGAACGGCAAAATCTTGAAGAACTTCTCGACCGTTTGCTTGCACATCTTGCGCCCCAGCTTACTTTATGGAAAGCGCAGGGCTTTGCCGGCCTTCGCGCTGAATGGGAAGCCGGCTGTCCTGCACTCGGCAGCACGGTCACCGTTCGTGATGGCGATAGCAAACGCACCGGAATTCTCGCCGGCTTTGGAAGTGCCGGTGAGCTTTTGTTGCGTGACAGTACCGGCGGAAACCTCACCGTGTGGGCCGGTGATCTGGATATATAAAACAATCCGTCGGCGAAGACCGGCGACAGGCGGGATGGGATGAAGGGAAGAAATTTTCTGGCAGTAAGGACCGGGGCGGAGCGTTAAAGATTGCGGGGCTGCATCTGGCGCTGCCGCCGTGAATTTAAATCGTTTTCACTTGCTTTTACAATCTACCCCCCTGTCATTTCTTATAATTTTTTTTTGACGAAACAGTTGACAGCGGAATGAATTAATATAAAGTCGCTCCCCTTTGTGTGATAAACCAAGACTGTTTTTGGTGTTTGCGCAGAGGTATTGCAGGATAAAAAAAGAGAGTAGAAAAAGTACTGTTTCTTAGGTGTTTATACGAAGTAAGTAATAAGAGGCAGGACTTTTTATACTTTTTTGTATTCTGGAATGGAGCGCGAGCACGGGGGGATGAACTGCCCACGTAGCTCAGATGGTAGAGCACATCCTTGGTAAGGATGAGGTCAGCGGTTCGATTCCGCTCGTGGGCTCCACAAAAAGTTGAGTTTGTATATAGGAAAAGAAGAAAGAGATATCAGGAGGAATAGTCATGGCTAAGGATAAATTCGAACGGACAAAGCCGCACGTAAACGTTGGTACAATCGGCCACGTTGACCACGGTAAAACAACGCTGACGGCTGCGATTACCTGCGTTCAGGGCGCGAAAGGCCTGGCACAGTATATCGCGTATGATGAAGTAGCGAAGGCTTCTGAATCTCAGGGCCGCCGCGATCCCACCAAAATTCTGACGATTGCTACATCGCACGTTGAGTACGAATCTGATAAACGGCATTATGCTCACGTTGACTGTCCCGGTCACGCAGACTACGTTAAAAACATGATTACCGGCGCTGCTCAGATGGACGGTGCGATTCTGGTGGTTTCCGCCGCTGACGGTCCGATGCCGCAGACCCGTGAGCACATTCTGCTTGCCCGTCAGGTTGGTGTGCCGGCAATCGTAGTGTTTATGAATAAATGTGACCTCGTGGACGATGCTGAACTGCTCGATCTCGTTGAGCTCGAAATCCGCGAACTGCTTTCTAAGTATGATTTTCCGGGTGATGATTCTCCGGTTATCCGCGGTTCTGCTCTTGGCGCGATCAATGATCCGTCCGGTACGGGTGCTGTTTGCATCCAGGAACTGCTCGATGCCCTTGATAACTACATCCAGGAACCGGTCCGTGTAACTGATCAGGCATTCCTGCTGCCGATCGAAGACGTGTTCTCCATTGAAGGCCGCGGTACGGTGGTTACCGGACGTGTTGAGCGCGGTGTGATTCACACGGGTGATGAAGTTGAAATCGTCGGCCTGAAACCGACGGCTAAGACGACCTGTACCGGTGTTGAAATGTTCCGCAAGATCCTGGATGAAGGACAGGCCGGTGACAACGTAGGCTGCCTGCTGCGCGGTACGAAGAAAGAAGAGGTCGAGCGCGGTCAGGTTCTCGCCAAGCCGGGTTCAATTACACCGCACACGCAGTTCAAAGCTGAAGTGTACATTTTGAATAAAGAAGAGGGCGGACGTCATACTCCGTTCTTCAAAGGATACCGTCCGCAGTTCTATTTCCGTACGACGGATGTGACCGGTGACATTACTCTGCCGGAAGGCGTTGAGATGGTGATGCCGGGTGATAACGTAACAATGGATGTTACGCTGATCACGCCGATCGCGATGGAGCAGCACATGCGCTTCGCGATCCGTGAAGGCGGACGTACGGTTGGTGCGGGACGCGTAACCGAAGTTGTGAAATAAGCAAGGTGAATTCTGCGGGGAGTATGTCTGGAAACAGGCGTGCTTTCTGCGGATAACGTCAAGAGGGCAAGAAGATGCGCGATATCATTACATTGGCATGCACGGAATGTAAGCGCCGTAATTATACTACGACAAAAAATAAAAAACTTACGCCGGGCCGCCTTGAGAAGAAAAAATTCTGCCCGCACGAACGCATTCACACAATTCACAGGGAAACCAAATAAAAAAGAGTTGAAGATCGATGCAGGCCAGTAGCTCAATTGGCAGAGCACCGGTCTCCAAAACCGGGGGTTAGGGGTTCGACTCCCTTCTGGCCTGCCAGTTTTTTCGGGATCAGAAAAATGAATAAGATAGGTGGACTTTTTAATAAGCTGACAACCTTCCTGGATGAAGTGAAGGCTGAGTTGAAAAAATGCAGCTGGCCGTCACGGCAGGAGTTGGTCGGCTCAACCATTGTCGTTGTGATCTCGGTTATCATTCTTGGTGTTTTTGTCGGACTGAGCGATACGGTTCTGATGGGTGTTCTGCGGTTAATACTGCGCTGATGGAGAGACTGACGTATATGGAAAAACAATGGTACGTTTTACATACGCTCTCCGGGCAGGAATTTAAAGTGCAGAACAGCATTGTCAGCCGCGTGCGTCAGGAGGAGATGAGCGATTATATCGGCGAAATTCTGGTTCCGACCGAAAAAGTTTCGGAAGTGAAGCAGGGTAAAAAAACAACCGTATCGCGTAAATTTTTTCCGGGCTATGTGCTGGTGAATCTGGCACTGCACGATGATAATAAAAAACTGGTTGAAGATGTCTGGTATTTTATTCAGAACACGCCGGGCGTGATCGGATTTGTCGGCGGAGAAAAGCCGGTTCCGTTGCGCAAGGATGAAGTAGATAAGATTGTCAATCAGGTAGAAGAAAAGAAAGAAACGGTCACGCCGAAGATTCATTTTGAACCGGGGGAAACCATCAAAATTACGGATGGGCCGTTTATGAATTTTAACGGAGTAATTGAAGAAGTTGATCCGGCCCGCGGTAAATTGAAGGTGTCCGTCGCGATTTTCGGGCGATCGGCACCGGTTGAACTTGAATACTGGCAGGCGGATAAAGCGTAAAGCCGACGGAGTTTTCTATGGCAAAGAAAGAAATGGGTCAAATCAAACTGCAGATTCCGGCCGGGCAGGCGAATCCAGCGCCGCCGGTGGGTCCTGCGCTGGGTCAGAAGGGCGTAAATATTATGGAGTTCTGCAAGGCGTTTAATGCCGCTACGCAGAAAGAGGCCGGTATGATTATTCCGGTCGTGATTACAGTCTATCAGGATCGCTCCTTCAGCTTTATCACCAAGAGCCCGCCGGCATCCGCGCTGCTTAAAAAAGCCGCCGGCGTTGCCAAAGGCTCCGGCGTGCCGAACCGCGATAAAACCGGTAAAGTGACGCGCGCTCAGGTTGAAGAGATCGCAAAAACCAAACAGGCTGATTTGAATGCGAACGATATGGATGCCGCCCGCCGCATTATCGAAGGGTCGGCACGCAGTATGGGAATTGAGGTTGAGTAGTCATGGCAAAGCACGGGAAAAAATATACCGCAGTCAAAGCGAAGGTTGACGCTGAGAAAACGTACGGTGTCGAAGAAGCAATTCAGTTTTTAAAAGACAATCCGACCGCCCAGTTTGATGAAACGATGGAAATCGCACTCCGTATGGGGGTGGATCCGACCAAATCAGATCAGGCGATCCGTTCGACAGTGGCGCTGCCGCACGGAACCGGTAAAGATGTTCGTGTGATCGTATTCGCCAGCGGCGAAGCGGCGGAGGCGGCGCGTCGGGCCGGCGCAGTTGAGGCCGGATTTGAAGATCTGCTTGAAAAGGTCACCGGCGGCTGGATGGATTTTGATATTGTGATCTCTACGCCGGATGCGATGAAAGAAGTCCGCAAACTCGGCAAAGTGCTCGGTCCGCGCGGTTTGATGCCGAATCCGAAAACCGGTACAGTGACAGATGATACCGCCACTGCGGTTCAGCAGTTTAAAGCCGGCCGCGTTGAGTTCCGGATGGACCGCAACGGAAATATTATTGTTCCGTTCGGTAAGCGCTCATTTGAAACAGCGGCGCTGGCGGAAAATTTCCGTGCGGTATACGACGCGATTATCGCAGCCAAACCGGCATCGGCAAAAGGGATTTATATTAAGCGGGTTACGGTTTCCAGCACCATGGGGCCGGGTTTGCATGTGGATGTAAAAGAGGCGGCTGCCGCTTAATTTAAGGACGAAGGGTCATCATGAGCGAAAATAAAAATTTGAGACCTGAAAAACAGGCAATGTACAGGGAAGTGCAGGAGCAGGTTTCCGGCGCGCTTTATATGCTGCTGGCAGATTACAGCGGCATGACCATGCCGGAAACGGATGCGTTTAAGAAGCAGCTGCGCAGTGCCGATGCCCGCGTTAAAGTTGTTAAAAACACCATGCTGCGCCGCATCGGCGGAGAAATGGGCAATGAACTGAAAAGCTTGACCGGTCCGACGGCAGTGATTTTTGGGACCGGTGATGTGGTTGAAGTGGCGAAAATTCTGAGGAATTTTTCCAGCGGTAAAGAGACGCCGGCGGCGAAGGGCGGAATTCTGGAAGGCAATGTGCTTTCTGCGGATGACGTCAATGAATTGGCGAAACTGCCCGGCAAAAAAGAGCTTCAGGCGAAACTGGTTGCAACGCTGGCCGCTCCGATGACTCAGACGGTTGGTGTAATGAATCAAAAAATCTGCAGTCTGCTGTATGTGCTGAATGCGGTTTGCGAGAAGAGAGAACAGGCGGCCTGAGGAACGTCGCGATAAATTTAGTAGGGTGTCAACATTGTTGTTATGGAGGAATAGAACATGTCAGAAAAAGCAGTAAAAGAAGAAGTACAGCTCGAAGGTAAAATGGCTGAGTTCGTTGATTGGATTGAAGGCATTTCCGTGCTGGAACTTTCCAAACTGGTGAAAGCTCTCGAAAACCGTCTCGGTGTTTCCGCAGCAGCTCCGGTTGCAGTCGCAGCCGCCGGCGGCGCGGCAGCCGGCGGCGAAGCTGCCGCTGAGCAAACTGAATTCACCGTGGTGCTGACCGGCGCCGGTGCAAATAAAATTCAGGTGATTAAAGAGATCCGCGGCTTAACTTCCCTCGGCCTGAAAGAAGCAAAAGAACTGGTTGACGGCGCTCCGAAAAACGTTAAGGAAGGCGTATCCAAAGAAGAAGCCGAATCTATCAAAAAAGCACTCGAAGGCGCTGGCGCCACCATCGAAATTAAGTAATAGATCGACACTCAGCGGGAGCCCGGCAGGCGTTTTAATGTCTCCGGGGCTTCGCTGTTATCAGGATGGTGTGTTTATTTTCGCCGGCATCGTGTCGCCAAGGTGAGGCGCCGGCCGGCGGGAGAAGTCCAATTAAAGAGCCTGAAGGTGATGGAATGGCCGATAGAAAAAATTTTGGAAAACTGACTGACGTTATTGAAATACCGGATCTGATTGAACTTCAGACTAACTCCTATGCGGATTTTCTGCAGACTGGAGTCGCTCCGTCGCGCCGGAAAAAAATCGGTTTGCAGGCGGTTCTGAGTGAAGCGTTTCCGGTGGAAAGTTATGATGGACAGATTGCGCTTGATTTCGCCAGCTACGAAATCAAAGAGCCGAATCTTTCATATATTGAGTCGCTTAAAGAGGGCGAGACATTTTCTGCGCCGCTGTATGTGACGTATCGTCTGCGTGAAGGCGAAGACGTGCGAGAAGATACGCTGTTTATGGGCGAAATTCCGCTGATGACAGATCGCGGCAGTTTTGTAATTAACGGCGCCGAGCGTGTAATTGTCAGCCAGCTGCACCGTTCGCCGGGAATCTGTTTTGAGCAGGCTACCCATGCAAACGGATCTTTACTTTATTCATTCCGCATTATTCCGGACCATGGTTCATGGATTGAAACCCAGTTTGACACCTCCGATCTGCTTTATGTCTACCTCGACCGCAAACGCCGGCGCAGAAAATTTCTTGCTTCCACATTCCTGCGCGCGCTCGGATACGGCACGGATGAGGAAATCATCAACCTCTATTACACGGTCGAACAGTTTTCGCTGAGCAAGAAAGTTGATGATGAATCTGAACTTTCAACCTTTGTGCTGAAAGACGATACCGTTGATGCTGATTCGCAGTCGGTAATCGGCCGCCGTTATGATGCACTGACGTTCGACATGATTCAGCGCCTGAAACACGCCGGTTATAAAACCGTTGATGTCGTCAATGTTTCCTGGGACGAAGGCCTGTTCATGAAAACGCTCCAGAAAGATACGACACGTTCGGTCGATGATGCGTTAAAAGACCTTTATCAAAAACTGCGTCCCGGTGATCCGCCGACAACAGCCTCTGCACGTCAGATGCTAAAACGTCTGTTCTTTGATGAAGCGCGCTTCAGCCTCAGTCGCGTCGGGCGTTATAAAATTCAGCAGAAGCTGAGAACAACAGCGACCTCGCTGACGCTCGACAAAGAAGATGTGGTTGAAGCCATCCGCTACCTGATCAACATTCGCATGGGGCAGGGTATGCTGGACGACATCGACCATCTGGGCAGCCGCCGCATCCGTACGGTCGGAGAACTGCTTGAAGGGCAATGCCGCGTCGGCCTGGCGCGTATTCAGCGTTTGATCAAAGAGCGGATGACGATTTTTGATACGACCGTTGACCGTCTGACGGCGCAGAAACTGATTAATCCGAAAGCGCTCTCCGCAGTAATTAAAGATTTTTTCGGTCGTTCACAGCTCAGCCAGTTTATGGACCAGACGAATCCGCTGTCTGAACTGACGCACAAACGCCGTCTTTCGGCGCTCGGCCCCGGGGGGTTAAATCGCGACCGCGCCGGTTTTGAGGTCCGTGACGTTCACAGTTCGCATTACGGACGTATCTGTCCGATTGAAACGCCGGAAGGTCCGAACATTGGTCTAATCTCTTCCTTAAGTACATTTGCCCGCGTCAATGAATACGGCTTCATTGTGACGCCGTACCGCAAAGTGGTAAACGGCAAAGTTTCAAATACAGTGGAATCGCTGACAGCGGATGAAGAGGAAAATTATGTGATCGCGCAGGCAAACGCACCGTTGAAAGAGGACAATACGTTCAGAAACGATCGCGTGATGGTCCGTGTGCGCGGTGATTTTAAAGAGATGGCGCCGGCAGATGTTCAATATATGGACGTTTCGCCGAAACAGGTTGTATCGGTGGCCGCCGGTTTGATTCCGTTTCTCGAGCACGACGACGCCAACCGCGCCCTCATGGGCTCGAACATGCAGCGCCAGGCGGTGCCGCTGATGGTGCCGGAACGTCCGTTTGTAGCGACCGGAATTGAAGGCCGCATTGCACGCGACTCGCGCGTACTGGTAATTGCAGAAGAAGCCGGAAAGGTCGCGTATGTTTCCGCTGATAAAATCATCGTTTCAAAAGACGGTGCAATGCCGGTGAAGAAAACGCCGAAAGATGAGTACCAGGAATACAAATTGCGCAAATTTATGCGTTCAAATGCCGGCACCTGTTTGAACCAGCGCCCGATTGTAAAACACGGCGAAAAGATAAAAAAAGGTCAGGTGCTGGCAGACGGACCCTCAACCGATCATGGAGAGCTTGCGCTGGGACGTAATGTGACGGTCGCATTTATGCCGTGGCAGGGTTACAACTTTGAAGATGCGATTCTGATCAGCCAGAAAATCGTTAAAGAGGATGTTTACACCTCGATTCATATCGAAGAGTTTGAATGCGGGGCCCGCGACACAAAACTGGGTCCGGAAGAAATTACGCGCGACATCCCGAACGTCGGCGAAGAAGCGCTGAAAAACCTGACACACGAAGGAATTATCCAGGTCGGTGCCGAAGTCAATCCCGGTGATATTCTCGTCGGAAAAATCACACCGAAAGTTGAAACGGAACTGGCGCCGGAAGAGCGTCTGCTGCGCGCAATTTTTGGCGAAAAGGCTGCTGATGTCCGCGATACATCATTGCGCGCTCCGTCTGGAACGTACGGCATCGTGATGGACGTTAAGGTTTCTGCGAAGAATAAAGATGAACTCTCTGCAAAAGAGGAATCAGCCGCCGACGTGAAGAAACGTCAGAAGGAAATTGAAGAGCGCCACAGCAGTTCAATTAATGAGCTGACAGAAGATTTGACGGAAGCACTGAGTAACATTCTGCTCGGGGAAAAAATTCCGCTCGATGTAGTGAATACGGAAACCGGCGACATCATTATTCCGGCGAACCGCAAAATCACGAAAACGCTGCTGCGCAAGCTCGCAAACAACTATGAGTTTATTGAAATCGATCCAAGCCCGATCCGCATTAAGATCATGGGAATTATCGATACATTCCGCAGTAAGTTTGAGGAGGCCGATGCGGACAAACAGCGTTCGATGGATAAAGCCGACAGCGGCGAAGAAGTCGATGAGGGCATTGTAAAATCCGTTAAGGTGTTTATCGCCTGCAAAAAGAAACTGTCGGTGGGCGATAAGATGGCCGGACGCCACGGGAATAAGGGGGTAATTTCCCGCATTCTGGCGGAAGAGGACATGCCGTTCCTGCCGGACGGAACGCCGGTGGACATTGTACTGAACCCGCTCGGTGTGCCGTCGCGTATGAACGTCGGTCAGGTTCTTGAAACGCATCTCGGCTGGGCGTGTAAGCATCTCGGCATGTATGCCGCGACGCCGATTTTCGACGGTATTCCGGAAAAAGAAATCCGTGCCATGATGCAGGATGCCGGCCTTTCCCGCGACGGGAAGACGATTCTGTTCGACGGACGCACCGGCGAGCCGTTTGAGCAGCGCGTAGTGGTGGGAACGATTTACATGCTCAAGCTGCATCATCTCGTTTCTGAAAAAATTCACGCGCGCGCGGTCGGACCGTATTCGCTTGTTACGCAGCAGCCGCTCGGCGGCAAGGCGCAGTACGGCGGTCAACGCTTCGGTGAAATGGAAGTATGGGCGCTCGAAGCATATGGCGCAGCCTATGCGCTGCAGGAAATTCTGACGGTAAAGAGCGACGACCTCGCCGGACGCACCCGGATTTACGAATCGATCGTAAAAGGGCAGAACGTACTCGATGCCGGACGCCCGGAATCGTTCAATGTTCTGATCAAGGAGCTGCAGGGGCTCGGTTTGAATTTTGAAGTGAAGAAAGCCAATGAGACGTCCTTTACGCACCTTTAATTTTTGACAGGAGAACAGCGAGTGGATAACGCAGTAGATATTTTCGGCAACGAACCCGATGCGATCAACGATGTGGCCAGCATCCGTCTGGCTTCTCCCGAGGACATCCGTTCCTGGAGTTTCGGGGAGGTTAAAAACCCTGAAACGATTAATTACCGCACATTTAAACCGGAAAAGGGCGGGCTGTTCTGCGAACGCATTTTCGGTCCGACCAAAGATTGGGAATGCAGTTGCGGAAAATACAAACGGATCAAGTATAAGGGCGTGATCTGCGACCGTTGCGGCGTTGAAGTCACGCTGTCGCGTGTCCGCCGTGAGCGTATGGCGCATATCGAACTGGCCGTGCCGGTTTCGCACATCTGGTTCTTCAAAGCCACGCCGAGCCGTATGGGACTGCTGCTCGATATGACGCTTCGCAGCCTTGAACATATTATTTACTACGACGATTATGTTGTCGTTGACCCGGGCGAAACGCCGCTGAAAGAAAAACAGCTGCTAACGGAAATGGAATACCGTGAAGCGCTGGATAATTACGGTGAGGGCTCTTTTGATGCACGTATCGGTGCGGAAGGTATCCGCGAACTGCTGCGCCGGATAGATCTGCCGGTTAAACTGCGTGACCTTGAAGATGCGCTGGCTGTAACCCGCAGCAAACAGACGCGCAAAAAACTGGTCAGCCAAATGAAGGTTATCGAGGGGCTGATCCGCAGTAATTCGCGCCCGGAATGGATGATTTTTGAAACGCTGCCGGTGATTCCGCCGGACTTGCGGCCACTGGTGCCGCTCGAAGGCGGGCGTTTTGCGACGTCCGACTTGAACGACCTGTACCGTCGCGTAATCAATCGCAATAACCGGTTGAAAACACTGCTGGCGCTGAAAACGCCGGAAGTGATTATCCGCAACGAAAAACGCATGCTGCAGCAGTCGGTTGATGCGCTATTTGATAACGGCCGTCACGGACGTGCGGTGAGCGGACCGGGCAACCGCCCGCTAAAATCGCTCAGTGATATGCTGAAAGGCAAACAGGGACGTTTCCGTCAAAACCTGCTTGGTAAGCGTGTTGACTACTCCGGCCGGTCAGTAATTGTGGTCGGTCCAAAACTGAAGTTAAATCAGTGCGGCCTGCCGAAGAAGATGGCACTTGTACTGTTTGAGCCGTTTATCATTCGCAAACTGAAAGAACGCGGAATTGTTCACACTGTGCGCAGTGCGAAAAAAATGATCGAGCGCGAAGAGGATATTGTTTGGGATATTCTTGACGAAGTGACCAAAGGCCATACAGTGATGCTTAACCGTGCGCCGACGCTGCACCGTTTGAGTATTCAATCGTTCGAGCCGGTGCTCATTGAAGGTGAAGCAATTCAGGTCCATCCGCTTGTGTGTACTGCCTATAACGCAGACTTCGATGGTGACCAGATGGCGGTTCACGTTCCGCTGTCCGTTGAGGCGCAGATGGAGTCAAAAGCGCTGATGCTGGCGCCGAATAATATTTTTTCGCCGTCAAGCGGAAAACCGATTACGACCCCGACCCAGGATATTGCGCTCGGCTGTTACTTTCTGACGAGTTTTTCACAGAAATATCTGCTCGAAACCCGCAGCGCCGGTGCCAAAAAGGGCGAGTCGAAAGAGCATCTGCCGCTGATGGCGGATCTTAATGAGGTTCACACCGCGTTTGATGAGGGGGTCGTGAAACTGCATGACCGTATTCGTTACCGTAATCCTGATTATCAACGTGAAACAAAATTTGGCGATCAGAAACAGCCGGTGATCATTACAACTGTCGGCCGTGTTTTCTTTAACGAGATCTGGCCGTCCGGCATCGGATTTGTCAATGACCGCATCAGCAAAAAGCTGCTGGGGAGACTGATTGAACACTGCTATGCCGTTGCCGGGCATCAGGAGACAGTGAAGCTGCTTGATAAACTGAAAAATCTTGGTTTTGCACATGCCACCGGTGCCGGGATTTCAATCGGTCTTTCCGACATGATTGTTCCGGCTGAGAAACAGGAGCTGATTGCCGGTGCGCGCAAATCGATCAGAGAAGTTGAAGACAAATATAAAAAAGGTCTGATCACTGACGGTGAGCGTTATAACATGGTGATTGATATCTGGACGGATGCGAATGAAAAACTGACGTCACGGTTGTTCAACGACCTGGAAAGCAACGCTGATCCGTATGATGACGCTCCGGGACGCGACCTGAATCCGGTGTATATCATGGTCGATTCCGGTGCGCGCGGAAGCCGTCAGCAGATTCGTCAGCTCGCCGGTATGCGCGGCCTGATGGCAAAGCCGTCCGGCGAAATTATTGAACGCCCGATTCTCGCAAATTTCCGTGAAGGCTTGAGCGTACTCGAATACTTTATTTCAACTCACGGTGCCCGCAAAGGTCTTGCCGATACGGCCTTGAAAACGGCGGACTCAGGTTATCTGACGCGTAAGCTAGTGGATGTTGCGCATGATATTATTATCATGGAAGAGGACTGTCACACACTGAACGGTATCGAAGTCTGTGCGATTGCTGATGGTGATGACGAACTCGTTTCGCTCGCACAGCGTGTAATCGGCCGCACTTCCTGTGATGATATTTATAACCCGCAAAGTCCGGAAGAGGTGATTGTTGCGGCGAATGAAATTATTGATGAGTATTCGGCGAAAAAGCTGGATGATGCCGGTGTCGACAGCGTTCGTATCCGCAGCGTACTCACCTGTGAATCGCGCCGCGGCACCTGTTCAAAATGCTATGGCCGCAATCTCGCCACCGGAAAAGAATCGCGCCTCGGTGAGCCGGTCGGCATCATCGCTGCGCAGTCTATTGGTGAGCCGGGCACACAGCTGACAATGCGTACATTTCACATTGGCGGCACGGCGAGCTCAGTTTTCAAGCAGCCGAAAATCACGGCCAAGGAAGACAGCATTGTCCGTTATGAAAATCTCCGGACCGTAAAGGTTGCAAACGGTCATGTGATTCTCAACAAAAACGGCAACGTCGTGACCTATGACGATAACGGCGGTGAGCTTGAACGGTATAATGCCATAATCGGAGCCGTTATTACAGTTGACGATGGCGGACGTGTAAAACGCGGGCAGACGTTTGTCAGCTGGGACCCGTACAGCGTGCCGATTCTTTCCGAACAGGACGGATTCGTTGATTTCCAGGACTTTATCGAAGGTGTGACCGTTCAGAAAGCAGAGGATGAATCGACCGGTATCGAAGGTCTGGTTGTGCTGGAGCACAAAGAAGATTTGCATCCGCAGATTGTGATCAAAGATCAATCCGGTAAAGCGCTTGCATTCTGTTCAATTCCCGCCGCTGCTTACGTAATGGTAAAGAAAGGCGAGAAAATCACTGCCGGCACGACACTGGCGAAAACGCCGCGCAAACAGGCGCGTACCAAGGATATTACCGGTGGTCTGCCGCGCGTGGCCGAGCTCTTTGAGGCGCGCCGCCCGAAAGAGGCCGCTGAAATTGCCAAAATTGACGGAGCAGTGGAGCTTGGTGATATTGCCGGCCGCGGTAAGCGTTCACTGATTGTGCGCGACCTTGCTACTGGAACAGAAGAAGAACATCTGATTCCAATGAATAAACATGTGATTGTTTATTCCGGTGATATGGTTCTGAAGGGTCAGCAGTTGACAGAAGGCCCGGTCGTTCCACAGGAACTGCTCGAAGTCTGCGGTCCGCAGGAGCTTCAGGAGTATCTGGTGAACGAAGTGCAGGCGGTATACCGTCTGCAGGGCGTGGAAATTAACGACAAGCACATTGAAGTGATTGTGCGCCAAATGTTGCGTAAAGTGAAAATCACTGACCCGGGTGAAACAGAATTTCTCTGGGGCGAACAGGTTGAAAAACAGAAGTTCCAGGAGATTAATCAGCGCGCGATGGAAGAGGGGCGCCGTCCGGCGGCTGCTTCACCGGTTCTGCTGGGTATCACTAAAGCGGCGCTGGCAACTGAAAGCTTTATTTCTGCAGCATCATTCCAGGACACCACCAGGGTGCTGACGCAGGCCGCGACACTGGGCCGCATTGACCAGTTGCGCGGATTCAAAGAAAATGTAATTATGGGTCATTTGATTCCGGCCGGAAGCGGATTCCCGCTGTATAAAAATATCCGTCCGGTTAAGCTTGGTGAAGAGATTAGTGTGGAAGATGCCATAGGCGTGAATCCACTGGATATGCAGGAGGAAAAAACCGCACAAAGTTAAATCTTATTGCTTGCGGGACGGGCAGAGGAAACCTATAGTTTCCGGCTCGTTTTTTTGGGATGGAAGGAGCTTATGCCTACAATAAACCAATTGATTAGAAAACCGCGCAGTCCGCTTCAGAAAAAGAAGAAATCGCCTGCGCTGCTAAACTGTCCGCAGCGCCGCGGTGTGTGTCTGCTTGTAAAAACCATGACACCGAAAAAACCGAACTCCGCTCTACGTAAAGTTGCGCGTGTCCGTTTAACTAACGGTCGTGAAGTTAATGCATACATCCCTGGCGAAGGCCACAACCTGCAGGAACACAGCATGGTACTGGTGCGCGGCGGCAGGGTGAAAGACCTTCCGGGAGTTCGCTATCACATCGTGCGCGGCACGCTTGACTGTCTCGGCGTGAATAACCGTAAGCAGGGGCGGTCCAAATACGGCGCCAAGAAACCGAAAGAAGGTCAATAAGGATTTTTGAATTATGTCAAGAAGACGCAAAGCAGATAAACGCATCCTGACGCCCGATCCGCGCTATAACAGCGAACTCGTGGCATATATGATTAATGGCATCATGGAACGCGGCAAAAAAGCGGTTGCCGCTTCAATTGTTTACGGTGCTCTCGACGACATCCAGAAAAAGATGAAAGACGAAGACCCGTTGGCAGTGTTCAACAAAGCGGTTGACAACGTGAAGCCGAAACTTGAGGTGAAATCCCGTCGTGTCGGCGGTGCAACCTATCAGGTCCCGCTGGAAGTCAGTCCGAAGCGCCAAATTGCACTGGCCTGTCGCTGGCTCATTCAGTATTCCGGCGCACGCCGCGGAATGCCGATGCGCCGCGCGCTGTCCATCGAGCTGATGGATGCTTACGCCGGGCAGGGATCTGCAATTAAAAAACGCGACGACACGCACAAGATGGCTCAGGCCAACAAAGCGTTTGCGCATTATAAATGGTAATGACCGGTAAAAGAAATGACGGTGGATGTGAAACAGGATGGAAAACATGCGAAGAGCGCTGCGCCTTCTCCGAGAGAAGATGCGGCGCGCGGCCGCAGCTTGTCCGCCGTTCGCAACATTGGCATTATGGCACATATTGACGCCGGCAAAACAACCACTACCGAGCGCATTCTTTATTATACCGGCCGCGTCTATAAAATGGGCGAAGTGCATGAAGGCACCGCCGTAATGGACTGGATGGAGCAGGAGCAGGAGCGCGGTATTACCATCACATCCGCAGCAACTACCTGTTTCTGGAAAGACTGTCAGATCAATATCATCGATACTCCGGGGCATGTAGACTTTACAGTTGAAGTAGAGCGTTCTTTGCGGGTTCTCGATGGTGCTGTCGGGGTCTTTTGCGGTGTAGGCGGCGTACAGCCGCAGTCAGAAACTGTCTGGCGGCAGGCAAAAAAATATCGTGTGCCATGCATTGCGTTTATCAATAAGATGGATCGCAAAGGTGCAAATTTTCCGGCAGTGATAAACCAGATCCGCGAAAAACTCAGTGTGCCGGCGGTGATGACGCAACTGCCGATCGGTGCCGAAGAAAATTTTAAAGGCGTGGTTGATTTAATCCACATGCGAGCTATTACGTTCAGCACAGAAAATTTCGGCAGCGAGATGACAGAAAGTGCACTTCCGGCGGAGCTCGCCGGCGCCGCCGAAAAAGCGCGTGTTGAATTGATCGAAAAAATTTCTGAGTTCGATGAACAACTGATCGAAGCTTATCTTGAAAACCCGGACGTTCCGGCGGACCTGCTGATTGCAGCTGTCCGTCGCGCGGCGATTGCCGGGAATGCGGTACCGGTGCTTTGCGGTTCATCACTGAAAAACAAAGGGATTCAGCCGCTGCTTGACGGCATTGTAAATTATCTGCCATCTCCGGCGGATATTCCGGCAGTGGCAGGGGTTCATCCGAAAACGGGTGAAACAGAGGAGCGCATCGCCGGTGATTATGAGCCGTTCAGTGCGCTGGCATTTAAAATGGCGACTGATCCGTTTGTCGGGCGCCTCATGTTTGTCCGCATCTATTCCGGCAAGCTGGAAAAGCGGCAGAACGTTTATAATCCGCGCACGAAAAAACGTGAAAAAATTACACGGCTGCTCCGCCTGCACGCCAACAGCCGTGAAGATATTGATGTCTTATATTCTGGTGAAATCGGCGCTGTCGCCGGCGTAAAAGGATTCACTACCGGCGATACGCTCTGCAGTGAAAACAATCCAGTTCTACTCGAGAGCATAGACTTTCCGGAGCCGGTGATCTCAATGGCGATCGAGCCGAAAACGCAGGCCGACCGCGATGCACTTGCCGAAGCACTTCATCTTTTAGCGGAGGAAGATCCGACCTTTTGCGTTTCAACGAATACTGATACCGGCCAGACAATTATCAGCGGAATGGGTGAGTTGCATCTCGACGTTATTAAAGACCGGATTTTTCGCGAATTTAAAGTACAGGCGAACGCCGGTAAGCCGGTGGTGGCGTATCGGGAAAGTGTTCAGAAAACCGCTTCCGCCGAACATACGTTCGAGCGCGAAATCGGCGGACACGATCACTTCGCCCGCCTCATTGTCCAGATTGAACCGCGTCAGCGCGGCGCCGGCAATGCCGTGGACATTAAGGTTTCCAAAGAGGTGATTCCTGCAGATTTTCATGATGCAATTCAAGAGGGGTTACGGGATGCATTGTTGACCGGCATTCTCGGCAACTATCCGCTGGTGGATATTGCAGTGACTGTCACGGACGGTACGGCGCATCCGGTGGATTCCTCTGACGTTGCGTTCCGTACCGCTGCTGTGATGGCGCTTCGTGCCGCCGCTGCATGTGCTGCCCCGGTTCTGCTGGAACCGATTATGAAACTTGAGGTCGTCAGCCCCGACGAACATCTGGGCGACGTAATGAATGACTTGACCGGTCGGCGCGGACGGATCCGCGAGATCGATGCCCGCGATGGAATGCAGATTATACACGTCGACGTGCCGCTGGCCGAAATGTTCGGCTATGCAACCGCGCTGCGTTCTCTGACGAAGGGCCGGGCCAGTTACACCATGGAACCGTCGCACTTTGAGATGGTTCCGGAAGCGATACAAGGGGCCATCTTAAACAGATAACAGAGAGAATTATGAGCAATCAACGCATACGTATACGTTTGAAATCATTCGATCATCGCGTGCTCGACGCATCGTCGAAGGATATTGTCGAAACGGCCAAACGCACCGGTGCCCGTGTCGCGGGACCGATTCCGATGCCGACACGCATTGAGCGGTTCACCGTGAACCGCAGCCCGCATGTAAACAAAAAATCGATGGAGCAGTTCGAGGTCCGCACGCATAAGCGTTTACTGGATATCATCGATCCGACCATCAAAACGGTAGACGAGCTAAAGAAGCTCAATCTGCCGGCGGGCGTGGACATTACTATTAAAATTTGAGGTTCATCATGAAAAGTTTAATTGGAAAAAAACTTGGGATGACCCAGATCTTCGATGAGACAGGCCGGCTTGTGCCTGTAACAGTGATTGAAGCGGGTCCGTGCAGCGTTGTACAACGCAAGACTGCCGATAAAGACGGTTATGATGCCGTTCAGCTCGGCTTCGGAAAACAGAAAGAACAGCGCGTCCGCAAACCGCTGCTGGGTCATTTCAAGAAAGCCGGTCTTGAGCCGCTTCGTGAACTGAGAGAAGTCCGCGTGGATTCTGCTGATGAGTCGAAAGCCGGCGATACGGTAACGGTTTCTGTGTTCGAAGACGTCAAGTTTATTGATGTTCTCGGCGAAACCAAAGGTAAAGGCTATCAAGGCGTCGTGAAGCGTTTTAACTTTGCCGGCGGTCGCGCCTCCCATGGTTCGCACTTTCACCGCAGCACGGGTTCGATTGGAATGAAAGAACGTCCGGGTCGCGTATTTAAAAATAAAAAAATGCCCGGACAGATGGGTGGAACCCGCATTACGGTTCAAAATTTGAAAGTAGTGCAGATCCGTGCAGATGAAAATCTGATTCTGCTCAAGGGAGCGGTTCCCGGCGCCAACGGGACAACACTGGTGCTTCGCGAAGCACTCAAAAAGAGATAATTTGAGAGGAATGATTCATGAGTACTCTGCCATTGAAAGATAGCAAAGGGAAAAAACTGGGCGAAGTGACCCTTAGCGACCGTTTCACTGTGTCCGATAAAGGTGCGCAGGCGGTGCATCAGGCTGTTGTCACGTATCAGGCTCACCAGCATCAGGGTTCTGCTTCCACACTCGGGAAAGGTGCCGTGTCCGGTTCCGGCAAAAAACCGTGGAAACAAAAAGGGCTCGGTCGCGCCCGCGCCGGTTATAAACAGTCTCCGGTATGGCGCGGCGGTGCTGTAGTGTTTGGTCCGCATCCGCGCAAAGTCCGCAAGTCGATACCGCGCAAAGTGGCGCGTCTGGCATTTGCCCGTGCTTTCAGCGAAAAGGCTGACGCCGGTGCCATTACAGTGGTAAATGGAATTATGCTGGCTGCACCGCGTACGAAGGAGATGACTGCCCTGCTGAGCGCCTTGGACGTAAGGGGCAAAGTGCTGATCGTGCTGCATGAGACTGATGTGAATGTTTGTCTGGCGGCACGCAATCTTCCCGATGCGGAAGTGGCTTGTGCAGACAATGTGAATGTTTATCAGATCATCCGCTACCCGCAGATTGTAATCACACAGGCTGCGATGGAAAAAATTGAACAGCGCCTGGCATAATTAAGGGATTCGTAATGAAAGATGTTTATCAGGTAATTCAAAAAATTCTGCTGACGGAAAAAGGCACGCGCCTTTCTGAGACGGAAAACAAGTATGTATTCCGCGTTGCGCCGTCCGCCAATAAAGCGGAGATTAAAAAAGCGGTCGAAGAACTGTTTAAGGTGAAAGTGATCTCAGTGAACACGATGAAACGGCTGGGAAAAAATAAACGCGAGCGTTCGCCAAACTACGGCCGTACTGCGCACTGGAAGCGTGCAGTCGTTACTCTTGCCGAAGGCAATAAAATTGATTTGGTCTAAGGAGTTTTAATATGGCTTTGAAAAAATACAGACCTGTAACGCCAAGCCGCCGTTTTATGGTGACTTCCGCGTTCGACGAAATTACAAAGAGCACGCCGGAGCGTTCGCTGACCCGTTCCAAGAAACGCACCGGCGGCCGTAACAGTGCCGGGAGGATTACAACGCGTCATCGCGGCGGCGGACACAAACGCCGGTATCGCGTGATTGATTTCAAACGCGATAAGTTTGGTATTCCGGCAAAAGTCGCATCTATTGAGTACGATCCAAACCGTTCGGCGCGCATTGCGCTGCTGAATTATGCGGACGGTGAAAAACGCTATATCATCGCTCCGGTTGGATTGAAAGTCGGCATGACACTCTTTTCCGGCCCGGATGTCGAGCCGGCCATTGGCAATGCACTGCCGCTTGAAAAAATTCCGCTGGGCATGACAGTTCATAATATTGAAATGGAAAAAGGCCGCGGCGGACAGATTGCCCGCTCTGCCGGTGCCGGTGTTCAGCTGATGTCGCGTGAAGGCGGTTTTGCCAACCTGAAAATGCCGTCCGGTGAACTCCGGAAAATCAGCACAGAGTGTTATGCGACGATCGGACAGACCGGTAACGTTGAGCATGAAAGTACTGCAAGCGGCAAAGCCGGACGTAAACGCTGGCTGGGCATTCGTCCAACGGTTCGCGGCGTGGCGATGAACCCGGTGGATCATCCGATGGGCGGCGGTGAAGGCCGCACATCCGGCGGCGGGCATCCGCAGTCGCCGTGGGGTACGCTGGCGAAGGGCAAACGTACGCGCAAGAAAAAGCAGGCGTCGAACAAAATGATTATCGAACGGAGAAAGAAGTAAGCTATGGCTCGTTCACTTAAAAAAGGTCCGTACGTGGATGTTAAACTCCTCAAAAAAGTTGAGGCGATGGAGGCATCCGGCAGAAAAAAACCGGTAAAAACCTGGGCGCGAGCTTCAATGATCGCTCCGGAATTTGTCGGGCACACTTTTCTGGTGCATAACGGTAAGGTGTTTGTTTCAGTTTTTGCAACAGAAAACATGGTAGGGCACCGTCTTGGAGAATTCGCTCCGACCCGCGCTTTCCGCACGCACGGCATGGCAACGGACAAAACCGTTTCGAAATAAAATATTTTTTACAGAAGTTCTGGATTTGAAAATCGAATGACGTATAGTTGCCGCCTTTGCGTTTTTGCAGCAAGCGTCAAATTGAGAGAAAAGTATGGAAGTTTCAGCAACAACTAAATATGTGAGAATGTCGCCGATCAAGGCCCGTCAAGTCGCGGCTGAGATTCGCGGACTGTCCGTTGCAGAAGCCCTTCGCATCACCGATTTTAACGCACGTAAAGCGGCGGCTGAAATTGGCAAAACTCTTAAGTCGGCAGTTGCCAACGCGGAGAAGAATGAAGGGGTTTCGGCGGACCAGCTGTTTGTGAAAGATGCCGTTGTCGACGGCGGTCCGGTGATTAAACGGTTTCGTCCGCGCGCCCGCGGCTCCGCCAGTGCAATTAAAAAACGCACAACGCATATCACGGTAATTTTAACGGATCGTAAATAAGAAAGGGAATCGTTTTGGGACAGAAAGTAAATCCAATTGGACTCCGTATCGCGGTGAATAAAAACTGGCGTTCACGCTGGTTCGCCGGGAAAAAGGAGTTTGCTGATCTGCTTCAGGAGGATATCAAAATTCGTGAAGCTGTAGGGAAGCGTCTGAAGGATGCAGCGATTTCCGGTATTTTTATCGAACGTTATGCCAACCGCGTCCGCGTGACGATCCGCACTGCCCGTCCGGGACTGGTGATCGGCCGCAAGGGCGAAGACATTGAGCGGCTGCGCGAGTCGCTTGGTAAAATGACGAAAAAAGAGGTGTACATCGAAATCGATGAAGTGAAAACTCCCGATCTGGATGCCAAACTGGTTGCAGAAAATATTGCACTGCAGCTTGAGCGCCGTGTGTCATTCCGCCGTGCAATGAAGCGCGCCATTCAAATGGCAATGGAAAACGGAGCAGATGGAATTAAAGTGATGGCTTCCGGCCGTCTGGGCGGTGCTGAGCTGTCCCGTACGGAAAGCTACAAAGAAGGTAAAATCCCGTTACATACACTGCGTGCAAATATCGACTACGGCACTGCTGAAGCCGATACTGTTGCTGGAAAAATCGGGATCAAAGTGTGGATTTGTAAGAAGGCCGAAAAGGCGGAAGCGTAGGAGTATTGAACAATGCCTTTAATGCCAAAACGTGTTAAATTTCGCAAAGTCCAGAAGGGCTCGCGCCGGGGCCTTTCCACCGCCGGCACAACGCTGGCGTTTGGAGAGTTCGGCCTGCAGGCACTGGAGCGCGCCTGGATTACTAATATCCAGATTGAGGCGTGCCGTGTGGCAATTAACCGCAGCCTGAAACGTCGCGGTAAACTGTGGATTCGCATTTTTCCTGATAAACCGTACAGTAAAAAACCGCTTGAGGTTCGTATGGGTAAAGGTAAGGGCGGTGTGGAAGGCTGGGTTTCGGTTGTGAAACCGGGACGTATGCTGTTCGAGCTCGACGGTATCACAGAAGCGCAGGCGCGTGTTGCAATGCGTTTGGCCGCTACCAAACTACCGATTCGCGTACGGTTTGTTTCGCGTCATGCAACTGTTTAAACGGATATGTTAAGTGATGAAAAAACTAAAACAACTTAAAGAGCTGTCACCTGCTGAACTGGAGCAGCAGCTTGGCGATGCGAAAAAAGAACTGTTCAAGCTGCGCATGCAGCAGGTGTCCGGTCAGCTGGAAAATCCGTTGCGGATCCGGACAGTTCGTCGACAGATTGCCCGCATTAGAACAAGTATAAATCAGGCTGTGAAAGGCGAGGGGTAAAAGATGGAGACAAGAGGTCATCGTAAAGTGCGGGAAGGTCGCGTATGCAGTGCAATGGGGAATAAATCCATCGCTGTACTCATTGAGCGCCGGGTGCGGCATCCGCTGCTGGGTAAAGAGTTGCGCGTATCAAAGAAGATCCATGCACACGACGAACAGAACGAGGCGAAAGTCGGTGATGTGGTCCGTGTAATGGAAACCCGTCCGGTCAGCAAACTGAAACGCTGGCGTCTGGTTGAAGTTCTTTCTAAATAATTGAGGCTGGGAAACCATGATTCAGGTACAAAGCAGATTGAGTGTAGCGGATAACACGGGCGCCCGCAGCGTGATGTGTATCCGGGTAATGAAGACCAAACGCAGTTATGCGAAGGTCGGTGAAATTATCAAGGTCACAGTAAAAGAAGCCCAACCCGGCGGCGTCGTTAAAAAAGGTGATGTGGTTGAGGCGGTGATCGTCCGCACGAAAGCGCCGATCCGCCGCAGGGACGGTACAGTGCTGCGTTTCGACAGCAACGCAGCAGTGATTATTGATGGTAATAAGAATCCGCGCGGAACCCGTATCTTCGGGCCGGTCGCCCGCGAATTGCGTGACGGCAACTTCATGAAAGTTGTTTCGCTTGCGCCGGAAGTTCTTTAGGAGTTTTTATGGCAGCAGCACGTATTAAAAAAGGTGATACGGTGGAAGTCATTGCCGGCAACGACAAAGGCAAAACCGGAAAAGTCCTTCAGGTGATGGCGGGCGGTGAGCGCGCGCTGGTTGAAGGTGTGAATTTTGTGAAAAAGCACATGCGGAAGACTCAGGATAATCCGAATGGCGCGATCATTGATAAAGAAGCGCCGCTTCACATATCGAATCTGAAGAAGGCATAACGAAGTTTAACTTAATTTGAGGAGCGGGTATCCATGATACCGACAATGAAGAAAAAATATCGCGAGGTTGCAGTGCCGGAACTTCAGAAAAAGTTCAGCTATGCAAACCCGATGCAAATCCCGAGACTGTCAAAGATTACAATTAATGTATCCGTTGGTATGCAATACGATCGCGATGCATTGCAGGCGGTTCTCGATGATGTAGCGAAACTCAGCGGACAGCGTCCAAGCACGATCAAGGCGAAGAGAAGTGTTTCGAATTTTAAACTCCGTGAAGGCGTTTCGCTGGCCGGCAAAGTGACTCTGCGCGGAAACCGGATGTATGAATTTCTCGATCGTTTGATTAATATCGCACTTCCGCGTATTCGCGACTTTCGCGGAATTCCGGCAAAATCATTCGATGGGCACGGCAACTATACGCTCGGCGTGAAAGAGCAGATCATTTTTCCGGAAATTAATCCGGATCATGTCCGTAAAGTACACGGCATGGATGTGACATTTGTTACAACGGCTGAAACCAATGAAGAAGCATATGAGCTTCTCCGCCTGCTCGGTATGCCGTTTGAAAACAAGAATAAAGGTGGACAGCAATGATATTGAGCGATCCGATTTCCGACATGCTCACCCGTATCCGCAATGCGAATATGGCGGGGCATAACAAAGTGCAGATACCGCATTCCAGAATGAAGAGCGAGATTGCCCGTATTCTGAAACAGGAAGGTTATATCAAGGATTTCACAACGGAGAAAGTTGAGGGCAAACCGACGCTGGTTCTGTTTCTTAAATATTCCAATGATTTGAAGCCGGTGATTCAGGGCTTGCGCCGCGTGAGCCGCCCGAGCTGCCGGCACTATGTAACGTCCAGCAGCATTCCGCGCGTTCTTGGCGGAATCGGTTTGGCCATTTTGAGTACATCCTCCGGCATCCTCTCTGATACAGAAGCGCGCAAAGTGCGCGTCGGCGGCGAAGTACTCTGTTATATTTGGTAATTTTTGAAATTGAGGTTGTAACCATGTCAAGAATAGGAAAACAGCCGGTGACGATTCCATCCGGGGTGGATGTATCCGTCAACGGGAATACAGTCACCGTGAAAGGTCTGAAAGGAGAAAGCTCCTGGGAAATTCCGGCGTTGCTTACGGTTAAAGTGGACGGCGGCGAGGTGCTGGTCCGCCGGAACGATGAAAGTAAAGAAGCCCGCGCCCTGCACGGAACCATCCGCAATATCATCCGCAATATGGTAGTCGGGGTGCAGGACGGTTATGAAAAAGAGCTGGAAATTCAGGGGGTCGGTTACAAAGCGGTATTGCAGGGCAGAATGCTCGTTCTCTCCCTTGGTTATTCACACGAAATCAACTATGAAATCCCGGAAGGTGTCTCCGTGACGCTGAACGGGGCTACCGAAATCAAAATTGCAGGGCACGAAAAAGCTCTGGTCGGACAGGTCGCCGCGCGCATCCGTGCATTTGCGCCCGCTGAGCCCTATAAAGGCAAGGGCGTGCGTTATAAAGGCGAACAGGTGCGGCGTAAAGAAGGTAAGGCAGTGGCTTAATCATGAAGGTCAAAAGCAAAGCAGATTATCGCAAGCGCAGACATTTCCGTCTGCGGAACAAAATTCGTGGAACAGCCGAATGCCCTCGCATGGCGGTTTACGTTTCCAACCGTTATATTTATGTGCAGCTCATCGACGACGACGCGCAGAAAACACTCTGTTCTGTTTCGTCGCTCGGCGGGACATGCACCATCGCAGCGGCGAAAGAGCTCGGCACCAAAGCAGCCGAAGCCGCTAAAGGGCAGAACATCCGTCGTGTGGTTTTCGACCGCGGCGGGTTTGCTTACGGTGCCCGTTTGCGTGCACTGGCCGATAGCGCCCGCGAAGCCGGAATCCAATTTTAAACTTTATTAAAGGAGTTTCGCAGTGACGGACAAAAAGGCAGATAAAGAAAACAAAAAACCCGAACTGGAAGAACGCGTGGTGCACATCAACCGCAACTCGAAAGTGGTCAAGGGCGGGCGCCGCTTCAGCTTCGGCGCACTGGTGGTTGTTGGCGATGGTACAGGACGTGTCGGATACGGCCTCGGCAAAGCGAATGAAGTTTCGGATGCCATCCGTAAAGCGGGTGAAACAGCGAAACGCGCGATGAAACCGATCGTCATGCGGGGCACAACGATTCCTCATGAAACGATTGGCAGCTTTGGCGGCGCAGAGGTTCTCCTGCGCCCGGCGGCGGAAGGTACCGGTGTTATTGCCGGCGGTTCCTGCCGTGCCGTGCTTGAGCTCGCCGGCGTGCGCGACGTCCTTGCCAAATCGCTTGGCAGCAGCAATAAATTGAACGTAACCAAAGCCACGATGGCGGCACTTGCCTCTCTGCGTTCGCGCGAAGATGCAATGGCAGCACGCGGCAAATAACATAGAGGTTTTTGAAATGGAACTGCATTCATTACAGCCGGTCGAAGGTTCAAGCCGTCGCAAGATGCGTGTCGGCCGTGGTCGTGCGTCCGGCAAAGGCAAAACCGCCGGCCGCGGACATAAAGGGCAGTATGCCCGTTCGGGGCATAAACACAAACCGCTGTTTGAAGGCGGTCAGATGCCGATGTCCCGCCGCATCCCGAAACGCGGATTTAAAAATATAAACCGCAAAGAGTTTGCCGCTGTGAATATTGCAACGCTGGATGCATTTGATAACGGTACGGAAGTCACGATGGATCTGCTGCGTCAGGCCGGTATGGTCAAGGGCGTATGGGACGGTGTGAAAATCCTGGGTAATGGTGAGCTGACTAAAAAACTTACGGTGAAAGCCAGCGCATTCAGTGCCGCAGCCAAAGAAAAGATCGAGGCGGCGGGCGGCAGTGTTGAAACAATTCAAAAGAGTTAACTTCGGGACGGGATATCCATGCTTTCCGCTTTTGTAAACAGCTTTAAGATCCAGGAACTGCGCCAGCGGATTCTTTTTACGTTTGGCGTCATTTTTCTCTGCCGGCTCCTTTCTAACATTCCGCTGGTAGGAATTGACTTCGGGTTGATGTCCAATTGGCTCGAACAGCAGACATCTACCGGCGGACTGATGGATCTGTTAAATCTGTTCAGTGGAGGCGCGCTGGAAAACTGTGCGGTCGGTGCGCTCGGCATTATGCCGTACATCAGTGCTTCTATCATTATGCAGATTATGGGGCAGGTCATTCCAACGCTCAGCAAACTGATGCGCGAAGGCGAAGCCGGCCGTGCAAAAATCACGCAGTACACCCGTTATCTCACCGTATTCATTTGTATCATCCAGGGCTTCATGCTCGCTCGCGGACTTGAAAGCGGGCGGATCGGCTTCCCGCCCTCATTGGTGCAGATTCCCGGGATCGGATTCGCTTTGTTAACGACGATGGAACTGCTGGTGGGAACACTGCTGATGATGTGGCTTGGCGAACAGATCACCGAGCGCGGAATCGGTAACGGTGTTTCCATGATCATTACAATTAATATCGTCAGCCGGATGCCGGCGGCGGTATCGGCGATGATTGCACTCTTCCGCCCGATTGACGGTGTTGCCCGTTTTTCGCCGTTCATGGCCGCTGCACTGCTGATCATGTTTCTTGTGGTAATCGCCGCTGTCATTGCTGTTACACAGGCACAGCAGAAAATTCCGGTGCAGTACGCCAAGCGCGTTGTCGGCCGCAAAGTATACGGCGGACAGCACACCTTTATGCCGCTGCGCGTAAACTATGCAGGTGTAATGCCCATTATTTTTGCCCAGGCGATTCTCATGTTCCCGGCGATGATTTTTAATGCACTGCCCGGCACTTTCTTCAAATCGTGGGCCGCTGCATTCAACAGCGGAACCGGCCTGTATATGACGCTCTTTGGTCTGATGATTTTCTTTTTCTCCTTTTTCTGGGTCTCAATGATGTTTAATCCGGTGCAGATCGCTGACGACATGAAAAAACATGGCGGTTACATCCCCGGCATCCGTCCCGGAAAATCCACCGCAGAATTTCTTGATAAAACCATGACGCGTATCACGCTTGCCGGCGCACTCTTCCTCACTATTATCGCTGTGCTGCCGACAGTTATCAGCACTCGCCTTAATATTCCGTTCCTGATAGCATCGTTCTTTGGCGGGACCAGCTTGCTGATTATTGTCGGCGTTATGCTCGACACCATGCGTCAGATTGAATCGCAACTGCTGATGCGCCACTACGACGGCTTCCTGAAAAAAGGGAAACTCAGATCCAGAAAGTAGGGCGGAGATGAAAGCGATCATTCTGCTTGGCGGTCCCGGCGCCGGAAAGGGAACGCTGGCTGAAATCATCAAAAAAAAATCCGGTTTCCTTCATGTTTCCACCGGTGAAATCCTGCGCGCAGCTATCCGCAATCAAACGCCGGTTGGACTTAAAGTTAAAGTGTTTATTGATCGCGGTGAGCTTGTGCCTGATGAAATTGTTCTTGAAATCATTAAGGAGCTCATTGCCGCCCGGCCGGCGAGTGCGCGGTTTATGTTTGACGGTTTCCCGCGCACCGTTGTACAGGCCGAGGGCCTCGAACAACTGTTTGCTGAAAACAATGGAACACTGCTGCATGTTTTTCAGCTCGATCTTGATCACGAAACTCTGCTCCGGCGCTTGACCGGCCGGCGTGTCTGCCGTTCCTGCGGCGCGCTGTTTCACATCGACAATAAGCCGCCGCAAAAAGAAGGCCTCTGCGATTTCGATAACGGTGAGCTTTATCAACGTTCCGACGACAGCGAAGAAACCATTTTAAACCGTCTTGACGTCTACGAAAAACAAACCGCACCGCTCGTCGGCTTTTACCGGCAGCGCGGACTTCTCAGGAAAATCAATGCTTCCGAAACCCCGGAACAAGTAACCGCCACAGTTCTCAGCTTTCTTAATCGGACATTCAAATGATCATTCTCAAAACGCCGGCAGAAATTGAAGCAATGCGCCGCGTTAACCGGATGACGGCCCGGGTCCGCGATGCGCTTGCCGCTATGGTGCGTCCCGGTATCACCACGGGAGAGCTTGGTGACGCCGCGTTTCAACTGATTCGCGAATCCGGCGGCACCAGCGCATTTTACGGCTATCACGGTTATCCCGGTTCCATTTGTGTCTCCATTAATGATGAGGTTGTACACGGAATCCCGGGACCGCGCGTCATCCGCGAAGGCGATATTGTCAGCATCGATGTGGGAATCGCTTTCGAAGGATTTATCGGCGACACCGCAGTCACCGTTCCTGCCGGCGCAATCAGCGCTGAAAATAAAAGACTGCTCGAAACTACACAGCTGGCATTAAGTGCCGGCATTGAGCAGGCGGTGGAAGGCAACCGGCTTGGCGATATTTCATACGCCATTCAAAGCGCGGTTGAAGCCGCCGGTTTTTCAGTTGTCCGGCAGTTTATAGGCCACGGTATTGGACGCAACATGCACGAAGATCCGCAAATTCCTAACTACGGTAAAGGGGGTCGCGGACCGAAACTCAAAGCCGGAATGACGCTTGCCATCGAGCCGATGGTCAACATCGGCGGACCAAAAGTTCAGCTGCTCGAAGATGAATGGACTGCGGTGACTAAAGACGGTTCATATTCCGCTCATTTCGAACACACCGTTGCTGTCGGCAAAACGCACGCCGATATTCTTTCTTTACCGTAAATCTATTTCCGTTTGCGGCGCGTCCTGGTTTTTGCTCCGTGCGGGCGTTGACCCGTCATGGTGATCGGCTGTTTTTTCCGCCGGCCGGCGCGCGGCGCACCTTTGGCTGTTCTCACTGGCGCGTGTTCTTCGACACCGGAAATTCGAAAGTCGACCAGTCGGCGCGCCATATCAACGCGCACAATATCCACTTTAAGCGCATCACCAATCGTATACACGTTCCGGTGCCGCATGCCGGTGGCTTTGGTTTTCGTGCGGTTCACTTCGTAGCGGTCATCAGTGAGCGATGCAAACGGCACGAGGCCGCGCTGCAGTGTATCGGTGAGTTCAACAATCAGGCCTTTGTTAAGAATGCGGACAACGCTGCCGGAATACGGACCGGTTTCGCCCCTGTAAAGCAAGGTATTATAATATTCAACACGGCGCAGATCGATGCTCTCTTTTTCAGCGGCATCGGCGGCAGTTTCAGTACGCGTACATTGTGCGCCGATAGCGGCGAGATCGTCAGTGCCGTACGGCGCTTTAGTTTTTTCTTCGAGTGCGCTTAACAGGCGGTGAACCACGAGATCGGGGTAGCGCCGGATCGGCGAAGTAAAGTGCGCATAATCTTCAAACGCGAGACCGAAGTGTCCGGTCGGTTCAGCGGAGTAGCCGGCGCGTTTCAGATTACGCAGCACAGCGAGACTGGCAGTGTATTCCAGCGGCGTGCCGGCAATTTTTTCCAGCACCGCATTAATACCGGCACGCGATTGCGGCAGCGCGTCGATGCCGAGCGCCTGCAGCTCCGCGCCCATTTGCGCCCACTGCTCTTCATCCGGCTCCTCGTGAATCCGGTGCAGTGCCGCCCGTCCGGCATCTTTTAATTTGCGCGCCACCGCCACATTCGCGAGCAGCATGCACTCTTCAATCAGCTGATACGCTTCTTTGGCTTCGCCTTTATGAATCGACTCAACTTTGCCGGCGGCGTTAAGCCGGAAATTAATCTGCGGAGTATTGATTTCGAGCGAACCGTTTTCAATCCGCCGTGCGCGGATTGTCCTCGCCAGCGGGCGCAGCTGCTGCAGAACGCCGGCCACGGCCGCCGGAATTTTATGCTCCGGCTTCCCGTCGAATAAGAGTTGAACCTGATCGTAGTTCAACCGTGCGTCAGAATGAATAATGGAGTGGAAGGAATCGGCGCCGGTCATTTCTCCGGAACTCGTCAGCGAAATTTCAACGGTGTGCGCGAGGCGGTCGACATTCGGATTTAAACTGCAAATGCGTGTGGTTAATTCCGGCGGCAGCATCATCACCACGCGGTCGACGAGATAAATACTGTTGCCGCGCTGCAGCGCCTCTTTATCAAGCGCTGAATTTCTTTGCACAAAATAGGCCACGTCGGCGATATGCACCGAAAGTTTCCAGCCGCCGGCAGTTTTTTCGAGCGATATGGCATCGTCAAAATCGCGCGCGGTTGCAGGATCAATGGTGAACGTCAGCCGGTCGCGAATATCGCGCCGGTTTGTATACTCTTCCGGACGCAGTTCGTGCGGCATGCGTTCCGCTTCAGCGATCACCTCTGCCGGAAAGTTCTGCCGGAAACCGTGTGCGCGCAGAATGCTCTGCATTTCCGTATTCGGGTCGTCGCGGTGTCCGATGTCCTCAATCACCGTGCCGGAAAGCGGTTTAAACGGATCCGTCCACTCGTTCAGTTCAATTACAACTTTATGATCCGCCGGAATGTCTGCGAGCCCTTTTTTCCAGCCGCTCACGCGGATATCCTGACCGAGCCGCAGATTGTCCGGAATCACATACGCGTAATAGGGTGTGCGGCGCAGCAGACCGACCACCTCCGTATTCCGGCGTTCGATAATTTCCGCAACGCGGCCTTCGGGAAGCTGGTGTTCATGTACGCGGCCGCCGCGTGCCGGGCGTTTTCCGGCCGGTGTCAACAGTTCAACCATAACCCGGTCGCCGTCGAGCGCTGTTTTTAAATCATCCTTTGCGATGTACACTTCCTGTCTGTTTTCGTCTGCTGTAAAAATGGCGAATCCTTTGTCGGTAATATGAACCGTACCGGTGAGTGCCGGCAGCGGTTGCGCCGGCGCCCAGCGGTTCTTACGCAGATTTGCCACTTTACCCTGCTTTTCCAGATTGATTAACGCCTGCCGGAGTTTATTGCGTTCTGTGCTGCGCAGCCGCAGCGCTTTCGCCAGATCGGGGCGCGTCAGCGGCTGATACTTCGGGTGGTTCAGGTGAGCGAGGATGCGCTCTTCGAGCGCCGGTGTTGTTGTCATGAATGAAGAATAGACTTTATCTCAGTGCAATGAACAGGCAGAAAGAGGTTTAAAAGTCCAAGGTCAAAGGCATAGAGTCAGAAGTCAAAAATCTGGAAAGCTGCGACCTTTGACGTTGAGATTTTCGACAGGAGCATCATAAAATCTTTTGCAATTACCGGAACCGGCACCGGAGAAATTCTTGAAAGGAGTCAACAATGAAAAAATCTGAATCTGCCAAATGGATATGGTGCACGCAGAATGATCTGCGCGAGTACAATCAGACTGTGCTGTTAAAAAAAGAATTTTCAGCGCAGAAGATTTCCGGCGCGGAGCTGAAAATTACGGCGGACAGCTGGTATCGCGTCTCCATTAACGGCAGATGGGTTCACGACGGCCCGGCGCGCGCCTATCCGAACCATTATCTGTACGATGTGCACGACATCAGCGGTTTTTTGAAAAAAGGTAAAAACCGTATCGAAGTGATCGCGCGCTATTTCGGCATCGGCACATTTCATCAGATTCCGCAACAGGCGGGACTGTGGGCGGAAATTTCCGGTATCGGGAAGCCGGTGGTCACCGATGCGTCGTGGGAGGCAACGCCGGCGTATGCGTGGCAGTCGTGGACGCCGAAGATCAGCATTCAGATGGAGCCGTATGAACTGTACGACGCCGGACTTGAAACGGTATTTGACTGGCAGCCGGCGGTTGAAGTGAAGCGTAAAGGCAAACTGTCGCCGCGACCGGTGGCACTGCTGACGAAAGTTCCGCGCCGGTTTAAAAATCCGCCGGCAGCGGCAATTGTTGCACGCGTCATGCCGCAATACGCTGTGCCGGTTACACAGATCGCACATCCCGGCCTAATTGAAGCAAATCGCACCGTTGGCCGTCCGGTGATTCTGTATGCATTGCTGACCGTAAAGAAAAAGCAGACATTCGATTTTACACTGCCGAATCATGGCAGTGATAGCGCGCTGCATTTGCAGATTCCGTGCTGGCAGATTTCTGTCGCCGGACAAATCGTAACAAATAAAAAAATCGCACTGGCGGCAGGCACATACCCGGTATTGTTCTGCAATACGCAATTTTTCTCGCATGAAAAAGACTCCGTTTTCCCGTATTTAAATCTGCCCGGCGCACAATGGGACGGGTGGCGCGCCGCTGTATTGCAAGAGTATCTTTTTGCCGGCGACGATATGCTGTGGGTCTCTTTTGAAAATAAAGATGCACGCAGGGCAGAACGCGGATATTTCAAAACAATTGAACGGCTTGCGGCTGCGTGTAAAACGGAAGCGGATGTTCATAAATATCTGAAAACCGGCTTTGTTGACATTCCGGCAGACCGGATATTTATGGACGATCCGGCAGCGGAATTCGGTCTGCGCCGGGTACTTGGTGATGCACAAAAACTGATCGCTGGGAAAACAGTGAAGCCGTCAAAAACCGGCGATGTTGAGCTTTGTTTTGATATGGGCGAACAGACCTGCGGTTATTTTGATTTTTCAATCAAAGCTGATGCCGGTGTAATCGTTGATATTAATGCCATTGAGTACATCCGCAAAGACGGCGCACTGCAGCATGTATACAAGTTCAACCGCAACGGCATGCGTTATATTACAAAAAAAGGCGTCAACCGGTTCATCTCATTAAAGCGTCGTTCCGGTCGATACTTTTTCATCACGCTGCGCAATCAGAAAACGCCGGTCGAAATTCAGTCGTTCAAAATTATTGAATCCACCGCGCCGGTATCGCCGGCGGGATTTTTCAAGAGCAGCGATGCATCACTGAACCGCATTTGGGAAATTTCTGAACGAACACTCAAACTTTGCATGGAAGATACATTTACCGACTGCCCGCTGTATGAGCAGACCTTCTGGGTCGGCGATGCACGCAACGAAGCGCTGTATGCCTTCACGGCGTACGGCAACACAGATGTCTCGGCGCGCGGGCTCGAAATCTGCGCGCAGTCGCTCGAGCGCTATCCGATCGTCGGCTGCCAGGTTCCGTCGGCATGGGACTGTCTGCTGCCGGCATGGAGTTTTCTATGGGGCATGCAGGTCTGGGAACACTATTTCTATTCCGGCGATAAAGTTCTGTTGAAAAAACTTTGGCCGGCGGTGTTGAAAAATATCGACGGTGCACTCGGCATGCTCGACAGCAACGGATTATTTTCCGGAAAATTCTGGAACCTGCTGGAGTGGGCGCCGATTGATCAGAAACATGCAACGGTCCTGCACAACAGTTTGCTTCTCAGCGGCACAATTGCTGCCGCCGAAAAATGTGCCGCTGTACTGAACGACCTGCCGGCAGCGAAAAAACTGCGTGCGGCACGGCGGAAGCTGATTAAAGCTATCAACAAAACATGGAACGATAAAAAACAATCCTATCCCGACAGCATTCATGAAAACGGCCGGCCGAGTCCGAAAACCTGTCAGCAGACCTCCATGCTCGCTGTCATGTGCGATGTAATTGAAAAAGAGAACATCGCAGCCGCGCGCCGGAATCTGCTGAAAAAGCCGCAAAACATGACGCCGGTCTGTGCGCCGTTCGCGATGCAGTTTTATTATGAAGCGCTTGAACGGCTCAATGAACCTGAAGCGATCCTGAAGTCCATTTATAAAAGCTATCAGCCGATGATTGATGACGGTGCAACCACCGTTTGGGAAACATTCGCCGGCAGCACCGCATCGCCGAAAGGTTTCCCGACGCGCAGCCATTGTCACGCGTGGTCATCGAGTCCGGTCTATTTTCTCAATCGTATTATACTTGGAATCCGGCAGACCGCCGCCGGCGGCAGAGCGTTTGAAATCAGTCCGTGGGTGAAAGGGCTGAACTTTGCACGCGGCGCTACCGCAATTCCCGGCGGTGCAATTTCAGTCGACTGGAAACGCTCCGGCAGCAGCCTGAAACTCGTTGTCGATGCTCCGGAAAATGTAACGGTTGATTTTGTTTCTAACGCCAGCCTGCGCGGACTCGAAATTAATGTGATAAGAAATTAACCGTAATTTTCATTTTGCCGCCGCCGTCGAGATGTAGTTATAAGGCGGATTAAAGTGCGGCAGGAAAACGATATTGAGCAGTTTGAGTTGTCGATGGTGAATTTTTTTTCAATGGCAGCGAAAACATGTGAATACCCGTTGAGGCATCTTCATAAGATGGCATTTAATCCCGTACGACGCCTTGTCTGAAACGATTCTGATTTTGACTGGATGATTCTGTTTGATAAACGCTGGTTTTTACAAGCCTTCATGTTGCATAGCAACCGGCGTGCACAGCGGCGGATCAGGCACTTAACGACCGTCTTTCTGCAGGGTGGAAGAAGGCCGGGTTAGAGCGTTTTGTGTTTAATTTGTCGTTACCGCGTGGAGCATAATTGCCATTCCCTTCGGTCGCCGTTTCCGCAGGCTCAAGCCTCTTTTCGAGTCCAGTCTGCCCATGCATGAGCGGAGTTATTTTTGCCGGGATTTACAGGATAAACAGGGCAGGGGATAAATTATTCTGATCCCGGCGATCTTGTGAATCCCGTCAAAATTAATTTTGTAATTGTGGACAGGCAGGAACCAGTTCTATTTTTTCGCCGGAATTTCTCTGCCGAGCTTTGCAAGCACAGCTTTGAGGTCGGCCCAGGCTTCACCTTTATGGTTCGGAGAACGGAGCAGAAATGCCGGGTGATAGGTCGGCATCAGATCAATTCCGGCGTAGGTTTTCCAGGTGCCGCGCAGGCGCGTAATGGCGACCGGCTGATTTAACAGACCTTCCACCGCCGTTTTTCCAAGCGCGACAATAACTTTCGGTTTAACCATTTCAATCTGCGCGCGCAGATAGGGCAGACACGTGCTCATTTCTGCCGCAGACGGAACACGGTTTCCCGGCGGCCGGCACTTCACCACATTGGCGATAAAAACCTCTGCGCGTTTATAACCCATCGCGTCAATCATTTTGTCGAGCAGTTGTCCAGCTCTGCCGACGAACGGACGCCCCTGTTCGTCCTCGTCCGCGCCGGGACCTTCGCCGACAAACATGACGTCCGGTACATTCCGGTTGCCTTCGCCCGGAACCGTATGTTTACGCACCTTTGCCAGCGGGCAGGCGGTGCATGTTGAAATCTGTACCGCAATTTCTTCCAGCGTTTTGCCGGTGACGGCGACAACCGGCAGCGGCGTTTTCCCCGGCGCTGCGCTTTTTTGCGCAGACTGGAAAGTCCGCGCCACTCGCTCTGCCGGAATGGTTGCAGAACGGATATTCCCGTCAGTCCTTTCCGGTATTTTCGGCGCTAATGCCGCCAGCGTTTCCGGCGCAACGTCAAGTGTATCGATGCCTTCCTCTTTTTGAAATTCGAGGAACGCTCGCACGTTTTCCAATAGCTGGGCACGGTTCATAAATCATTTTCAGTATTCACCGGAACGCCGGGATTATCAATCTAATCGTATGTATATTGCCGATTTTATGTTTTGCCACCGGCACCGGAAATCCTGCAAACTGCACTGCATTAATTTTTTAATGAAGGGAATCGCACATGAGCGGACTGACATTTCTGATCGTATTTTTGGTTTTAATGACGTTGATTGCAGTAGTTCCCCAGTTGCTCCGGCGCTTTCATGTTCCGTCCGTTGTTGCCATCATGCTGATCGGAATTGTCATCGGCCCGAGCGGCATTGATTTGATTTCGCACCTGAACAGTTTTCTCGGCCGGGGTTATCCCACCGTTCAGATTTATACCGTGCTCGATGCCATCGGACTGCTCGGTCTTGTTTTTCTAATGGCGCTTGCCGGCATGGAAGTGAACCTGAAAATTATGAAAGCAGAAAAAAAAGCTGTTACATGGCTGAGTCTGCTCACATTTTCCATTCCCGCCGCCGCCGGGTATTTCGTCTATTGGATATTTGAGCCGTCCGATACCATCGGCAAGTGGGTTTACGCTTCACTGTTTGCATCACATTCCGTCGGTATCGTATTTCCGGTAATCCGGGAGTTAAAAATTTCGCATACGCGGTTCGGTGTTGCCGTCCTCGCAGCCACTGTGATCACTGACATCGCCAGTCTCATTCTGCTTGCCATTTGCATTCAGTTTAAACGTCATGAAAGTTCCGCTAAAGTTGCCGACAGCATTTCAATCTTCGACCGTATTGATCCCGCAGTTTTCGGCGGCTGGTTTCCCGTTGTCTTCGTGGTCGTTATTCTGCTTTTTATCGTGCTGTCATTCTGGCTGATTCCAATGATTGCACGCGCAGCCTTTTCGCGACTCGGCCCGCATGACGACGCGCGCTTATCCTTCTTTCTCGTCGGACTGCTCGGTATCGCATTCATCGGCGAGCTCATCGGTATCAGTATTATCGTCAGTTCGTTTATTTGCGGCATGGCGATGATCACCGTACCGGCGTTTCATGAACAGAGCCGCGTGCTGTACCGGAAAATTGAAGGTATCGGCTACGGCTTTGTTGTGCCGTTTCTTTTTCTAACCATCGGGATGAAAACTGATTTGCGTGTTTTGTTCGATGCGTGGGAAAATATTGCACTTGCCGCCCTGACTTTGATTGGACTTGTTGCCAGCAAGGTCGGATCCGGCTGGCTGGCGATGCGTTTTTCCGGTTTCGACAATAAAAAAGGACTGTGCGCCGGATTAATGACTGTGCCGCAACTGTCTGCCACACTGGCCGCCGCTGCGGTTGCGCTCCAGCTCGAAATGATTTCAGCGACATTTTTTAATGCGATTGTCTGTCTCTCTATCTTTACCACGCTGCCGATTCCGACGCTCGTCAAACTCGTTATTGAAAAAGGCAATATCCGTTTTGACAGCATAGAAGAGCAACTCAAGGCCAGCAACATTTCCATCGGCGGCGATTTTAAGAAAGAAGACCTCGTTTAAATCACGCCGTTTATCTCTTCAGAGTCGACTTTAACTGTCGAACGGATGCCGCCGCGTGCGGTGAAATCTCCGCGTACAACCATCCGGCGCGGTTTGCAGACGTGCATGAGATCGGTAAAAATCCGGTTGGTCACATCTTCGTAAAATGATCCTGCATTGCGGAACGAGAAGAGATACAGTTTCAGCGATTTACTCTCAACGCAAAGTTCAGCGGGAATATAGTCAATGGTGATGCGCGCAAAATCGGGCTGACCGGTAATCGGGCACAGCGATGTAAATTCATCAGTTTCAAAAGTAATCCAGTAATTGCGCTGCGGATTTGAATTTTTAAATGTTTCCAGAATGGCGGCGTCCGGTGCTTGCGGATAATTCATTTCGCCTTTTTTTAATAATTTCAGTCCGGTTGTATCACTCACAATTTTATCTTTCATTTTAAAACCTAAAAGAATGTGCAGACCGCTGCAATCATTTATTTGTTAGCTTCCAGGTTTCGAAAAATACTCTATCAGCTCGTCAAAATTATTCCAGATGTGATCGGGTGTAAAGCCGCCGGTATTTCCGATGCCGTAGGTTAAAAATGCAGAATGAACGCCGGCACGCTGTGCGGCTTCAAGGTCAGTATGGTGATCGCCGATCATCCATGTGTTTTCCGGTGCGGCGCCGGCTTCCTGCATCAATTCAAAAATCCCGGCCGGCGCCGGTTTCAGGTCCGGCAGGTCGCCGCCGCCGATAATCCGGAAGAACGGTTTTCCGTTAACGAGATGTTCAAGAATCTGGCATGCGGCGTCGCTGGTTTTATTCGTCAGCACCGCGAGTTTCCAGCCCTGTTTTGTCAGTGTTTTTAATCCGTTTTGCACGCCGGGATAAAGCTGTGTTTCATCAAGCATGTGTTTACGATACAGCCCGCGATACAGTCCGAGCGCTTCATCCGTGTCAATACCGGATTTTTTAAGGGCGCGTTCCACGAGCTGCCGGATCCCATCGCCGATACACGCGTCAATTTCGGTGCGGCTGAGCGGTACGAGTGAATAGTGTCTGCGCATCAGGTTGATTGCGGTGGCAAGATCGGCAACCGTATCGGCGAGTGTTCCGTCGAGATCAAAAATTAAAAGTCCGGTTTTCATAAAACAAACAGTTTAAGCGGAAACGGCGCGGTTTTCCATAAACAAAAGTGAATAAAAATTTTGAACACCGGCAGAAAAATTTGTGTCATAGTAATATCTTGTTTGGGAAAGGAGTTCTGTGAAAAAATTATCTGTATTTTTGTTTGTTTGCATTTCGTTTGTGTGCACCGGTTTCCCCGGGAGTGAAGGTGTCGCGGTACTGCGCGAAACCGGCCGTGCATTTGTGGAAGTGGCAAAAGCGGTCACGCCGGCAGTGGTCTCCATCCGCGTAGAACAGACGATTACAACGCAGCAGCCGATGTCCGGTGCATCGCCGTTTGATTTTTTCTTCGGCCCTCAATACCGGCAGCAGCCGCGTGAACGCCGGCAGACCGGACAGGGGTCCGGATTTATCATTACCGCCGACGGTTACATTCTCACCAACAACCACGTTGTAAATGATGCCGATTTAATTACCGTTACACTGAAAGACGGTCGTGAATTCACTGCTGAGCTCGTCGGCACCGATCCTGAAACGGAAATTGCACTGATTCGCATTAAAGGTGAAAATCTGCCGGTGGTAAAACTAGGCGATTCCGATGACCTGGAAGTCGGCGAATGGGTGATCGCGGTTGGAAATCCGTTTGGATTGCAGGAAACTGTGACCGCCGGAATCATCAGCGCCACCGGCCGCAGCCAGGTCGGCATCACCGATTATGAAAATTTTATTCAAACCGATGCCGCAATCAATCCCGGGAATTCCGGCGGCCCGCTCGTAAACGTTGACGGGGAGGTCATTGGAATCAACACTGCAATTTACAGCCGCAGCGGCGGCTATATGGGTATCGGCTTCGCCATTCCAATCAACATGGCGGTTGATATTAAAGATGCGCTGATTCAGGATGGACGCGTGCAGCGCAGCATTATCGGTGTGGTATTGCAGGAGCTCACGCCGGAACTCGCTGAAAGTTTCGGACTGCAGAATACCGACGGTGTACTGGTTGCGCAGGTCACCGAAGATTCCGCAGCCGAAGACGCCGGAATTGAAGCCGGCGATGTCATTATTGAATTCAATAAAACGCCGGTGAAAGAAATGGCGCAACTGCGCAACCGCATTGTCGCTGTCCCGCCCGGCACAGCCATTACTCTCGCTGTGTTACGCAACGGTGAGCAGAAAGAATTTACATTTTCGACGCGTGCGCGTGACGGACTCGCCGGCGGCAGTTCTGACGTCCTTAAAAAAGCCGGATTCAAAACCGAAGAGCTTAACGAAGAACTTTTGCGCCGCATGCAGCTGCCGCAGAGCACCGCCGGAATTCTGGTGAGCGAAGTCGATCAGGCCGGATCGGCATGGCGCAGCGGACTGCGTACCGGCATGATTATTTTGTCCGTCAACCGCATGCCGGTTGCCGACACCATCACATTTAATAAAGCGCTGCAATCCGTTCATGGCGATGCCATGCTGCTGCTCGTTCAGATTCCGCGTTACGGCGCGCGTTATATGGTTGTAAAACTGGAGAGCAAATAATGTTCGTGCGCGTTGAAACGCCGGAACAGATTGAAACAGTCGCGTGCCTTGCGCGGCCGATCTGGCGCGAACATTACGAGCCGATCTGCGGATGCAATCAGGTTGAATATATGCTTGAACAATTCCAGTCCGTTCCGGCGATTACCAAACAGATTCGGGAAGAGAATTACCAGTATTATCTCATCGCGCCGGACGGCGGCGCGCCGGTCGGTTACCTGGCAGTTCAGCTGCGCGCAGAAGAGATGTTTTTCAGTAAACTCTATCTGCAAAAACCGGCGCGCGGCAAAGGTTATGGGCGTGCCGCGATTGAATTTGCCGCCGGAATCTCAAAAGCCAGCAGCAAGCCGTACATGATGCTCACGGTCAACCGGAAGAATAAAGACACCATTGCCGCTTACCAGAAATGCGGCTTCTACATCCACGAGGGAAAAATCACCGATATCGGCAATGGTTTTGTAATGGACGATTATATCCTGCGCAAAGACACGCCGTAACAGCAGCTGCGGATCTTATGGACTCTGCCGATAAAGCCGTTAGGTTTTAGAGCATTTCCCGTTTAACCTGCCGCTACCGCATGGAGCAAAATTGCCATGCCCGGCCGGTCACTGCTTGCGCCGGCTCACGCCGCTATAAAAAAGGGCAGACAGGAATATCCGCCCCGCGTTTTATTTTAATCTTTCCCGAGATTACACAGATTGCATTGGCGGCAATCAATGCCCGGCGGCGCCCATGGATTTCCGTTCTTACGGGCTTTGCGTCGCTGGTTCCAGTTGATGATGCCAAGAAAAATTCCGAGCAGAATAAATGCGCCGGGCGCCTGTCCCAGCAGCATGAAATCGGTGCTCCAGCCTTCGATGAGTTTAATTTGAAACAGGGAGCCGCCCGTCAGAAACTCGCGCACACCGCCGAGCAGAGTTAACGAACAGGTAAAGCCGAGTCCCATTCCAAGTCCGTCGGCGATAGATGCAACTACGCCGTTTTTTGCGGCGAACGCTTCGGCACGACCGAGCACGATGCAGTTAACCACGATGAGCGGAATGAAAATTCCGAGTGCTTCATAGAGTGACGGCGGCGCGTAGGCCTGCATCAGCATGTCAACAATTGTAGTGAATGCGGCGATGACGACGATGTAGCAGGGGATGCGCACTTTTTTCGGAACGATGTTGCGGATAAGCGAAATTGCGGCGTTACTGCCGAGCAGCACGCAGGTGGTAGCAACTCCCATTCCGAGCCCATTCACGGCGTTGTTTGTTACGGCGAGCGTCGGGCACATTCCGAGCATCAGTACAAACGTCGGATTTTCACGGAAGATTCCTTTGCTGAATTCTTTAAATAGTTTCATGGTTTTTCAGTTCAGAGTTCGGGGTTTAGAGTTCAGGGTTATTGAAAATTGTTCATTGTTTATTGGGCATTGATAATTGCATCGCGGTTGTTGGTAAAGGTTGCGGCGATAGTGTAAACTGCATCGGCGACGGCGCGGCTGGTGATGGTTGCGCCGGTAACGGCATCCAGTGTGCCGCCGTCTTTTTTCACCGTCCACGGCACATCGCCGGCGTTCACCTGCATGCCGGAAAACTGGTCGAGCACACGGTTCGGCGGCAGTCCGCTTTCCTGTGCGCCGGAAAGAATACCGGAAATTGTTTTCTGCCGCTTGCGGTCGGTGACCACGGTTCCGAGTCCCGGCGTTTCCGCCTGCTGTGTGACAAGCACGGTGGTGATTTTCCCGTCCGGCGTTAAACCGGCGAGTACAGTGATGCCGCCGTTATATCCTTTCGGCGTGACGGTTTCGCCGGCGAAACCGACAATTTTACCGGCGTTGCGCGCGGTGTAAAATGTCACATTGCCGGCAGTAACAGCTTCATCGCCGGGCTGGTTGTCGAATGCCGGCAGAACGTCGCGCAGCGCTGCGTTGGTTTTCTGTATCTGCGCGTTTTTAATCGGCGCGGCGGTGACGAGATACACCCAGCCGAGCAGGGCGGCGGCAACGGCAGCAATGATGGTCATCGCCGCAACCAGCGGGAAAATTTTTACTTTATCAATTTTCATTTTTTGTCCACGCAAAGGCGCAAAGAGCGCCGGTATTATTCTTCAAAATTATTCACGACTCGAATGATTCCTTCTTTTAAGATTCCAACATTAAAATTGATTAAAAGTCCGAGCTGTCTGCCGGTGAGTTTCAGATACGTTAATGTTTGTCTGGAAAACAATGGTTTCATTGTTTCCACCGCTTTTACTTCCACAATAATTAAATCATTCACAATTAAATCAATGCGATAGGCATTTTCATCTATGACGACTCCTTGAAACCGTAGCGGAAGAATAACTTCCTCTTGAACTTGAAATCCTTTGTCGCGCAGAACTTTCGCCAGGCATTTCCGGTATGCAGACTCCAGCAGCCCGGGTCCAATTCCTTGATGGACTTCAATCGCTGCGCCGATAATCGCATGCGATAAGCTGTTCAAATCCTGAGTCATTTCTTTGCTGCCTCTGCGGCTTTGCGCGGGCTTGTGTATCCGAACGGTTTTCCAATCGTAAAGCGGTCGATCAGCGGCGTGAGTGCGTTCATGAAGAGAATGGCGAAGCTGACGCCTTCGGGATAGCCGCCCCAGATACGAATGACGCTGGTGATGATGCCGCAGCCGAATCCGAAAATCAGCGCGCCGCGCGATGTGATCGGCGAGGTGACCATGTCGGTTGCCATAAAAAACGCGCCGAGCAGCAGCCCGCCGGAGAGTACATGATAGAGTGCCGGCGGTGTGAGTTCAGGATTCACATGATGAACAGCGCCGGTGATGATTGCGACGGTGCCGATAAATGCCAGCGGCACCTGCCAGCGGATCAGTTTAAACGCAAATAAAATTCCGGCGCCGATGATGAGCGCCAGCGCCGATGTTTCACCAAGACAGCCGCCCACATTGCCGAAAAACAGATCGGATATCGATGCCAGTACCGGAGTTTCGTCAGCGAGCGGTGTTGCGCCGGTAAGCGCATCGCACACAAAGAAATTTCCTGCGTTCGGTGCAACCCAGGTTGTCATGAGTGATGGAAATCCGATGAGCAGTGCAACGCGCGCAACGAGCGCCGGATTGAACGGATTAAAACCGAGTCCGCCAAAAAGCTGCTTGCCGAGCCCGATGGCGAGCAGTGAACCGAGAACACAAATCCACCACGGGGCGCCGGCGGAAAGATTCATAGCAAGCAGAACGCCGGTAACGGCTGCGCTGCCGTCTTTCCACGACCGAATATCCCGCTTTGCCAGCCGCGTCCAGATGATCTCCGTTGCAATGCAGCCGGCGGTGCAAAGTACAATAACGCGCAGTGCGTTGAAGCCGAAAAACCAGACAGATGCAATCAGTGCCGGAATCAATGCCGCCAGCACCTGAAACATAATTTTCACAATACTTCCGCGCGCACTGATGTGCGGGGAATTACTGATGATTAACTGATCCGGATCGGGCAGTTGAATAGGATTATTTTTTTCTGACATAAAAACTCTTTATTTTTTCTCTATATAAAAATCATTCAGTCCTTAATTATTCTGATCGTTTTTATCGATTAAGATTTTTTACGGCGTGCCGCTATAATCTCCGCTTTCGCGCGTTTAAAGTGCTGGTTCAGCGGCCGGTGCGCCGGACAGATGTAACTGCACGATCCGCACTCAATGCACGCCATAACATTCAGTTTTTCGGCGATGTCAAAGCGTTCGTTTTCCACTGCCTGACTGATGGTCGCCGGCAGAATATCCATCGGACAGCAGTCAACGCAGCGTCCGCAGCGGATACACGGCTCATCAGAATAAAAAGCGACCTGACTGAACGGAATAAGCAGAATGCCGGAGGTGCTTTTCATCACCGTTAAATCAAGCGAGTGCTGCGCAAAGCCCATCATCGGTCCGCCGATCAAAAGTTTGGCCGGCTGCTCCGAAATTCCGCCGGCGAGTTCAATGGCGGCTGCAATCGGTGTGCCGATCCGTAAACGCCAGTTGCCGGGATGTACCACCGGCTCGCCGGTAACGGTAGTGATACGTTCAATCGAGGGAATCCCATGCACAACGGCAGCGGCTGCAGCGGCGGCGGACGCAACATTAATGACGACGCAGCCGGTATCGGCCGGCAGTCCGCCTATTGGAACCTCGCGGCCGGTAAGGGCATAAATCAGTTGTTTTTCGGCACCCTGCGGATAGTTTACCGGCAGTGTGCAAACGCTAACACCGTATGTGCCGGCATTTTCGTTCAGTTTGGCTGCCGCATCCAGTTTATTTGCTTCAATGCCGATATAGATTTTTTTAATGCCAAGAATTTTCGCACTGATTGCCGCACCAAGCAGAACTTTGTCGCTTTCTTCCAGCATGAGGCGGTGGTCGGCGGTGAGATAGGGCTCGCACTCAGTGCCGTTTAAAATCAGAATATCCACCGGTTTTTGCGGATAAAATTTTACGTGCGTCGGGAAACCGGCACCGCCCATACCGAGAATACCGGCATCGGCAATCCGTTTTTTTAAAGTATCCGGCTCGGCGCTTTCCCAGTGTTCAATCGGGTCGAACGGCAGCCCCCATTCATCGTTGCCGTCGGCTGTAATTTCGATGGCCGGCACGCTGGCACCGCCGGGGCCGGGACATTTATCCATGGCCGTAATTTTTCCGCTTGTCGGCGAGTGCAGCGGCGCAGAAATAAACCCGCCGGCTTCAGCCAGCAGCGACCCTTTTTTTACTTCATCGCCGACCTTGACCACCGGTTGCGGCGGCACGCCGATATTCTGATGCACAATTACGGTGTATTTCGGTTGCAGCGGCGCAGTTTGCACCGGTATGCCGGCGGACAGCGCTTTACTGTCGTCCGGATGAACGCCGCCTTTAAACTTCCGGGGTTTATCGTTCATTTCAAAGCTCCTTCATACGCGCCGGCGGCCTGTTGATCTGCGAGGCGCAGCGCCGTCGTCGGACAGCCCGCTTTTTCAACCAGATCGGACAGCGGCGGATTGGAATAATTTGTTTCAACCAGAAAACCTTTCACAGTCATTTGACTCTCACTGTCGGCGGCCTTCACGCATTTCCGGCAGCCGATGCACGCGGTTTTACAAACTTTTCGTTTCAGCGCGCCTTTTTCCGGCGAGTTACAATAAACGTGCACATTCACCGTTGCCGGTACGAGCGCAATCAGGTTTTTCGGACACGCAGCCACACACTTGCCGCAACCGACGCAAATCTCCGGATGCACAACCGCCAGCCCGTCGCGTATTTCAATCGCAT
>Ga0265293_10000247_pt1 | contig 134475 bp, 118 predicted proteins | sample Munlanlewell138R_FD_192505 | JGI IMG/M metagenome (GOLD analysis project Ga0265293, IMG submission 192505) | Leachate microbial communities from a municipal landfill in Southern Ontario, Canada - Leachate well 138R | ecosystem: Engineered > Solid waste > Landfill > Unclassified | place...
CGTATGAAAGAGACCGGTATGACCGCGTGGGTAATGATCCCGCTTACGGCCCTGCTGTTTTCCCTGTGTCACCGTCCGGAAACGGGTTCACTCTTCCTGCAGCGCCTGGTGACAGGGATGTTACTCGGGTGCCTGTACCTGGGGAGCGGGGATATTGCCCTGACTGTTTCCACGCACTGGATATACAATACGATCGTCTATACCTTTCAGACGACACTGCCTTCGGTGACCCTTCTGTATTCTTCAGGGAGGGCAGGTCTGAACGTATTGTTGTGCCTGCTATCCCTTTTAGGCACTGTTGTTGTATATTCTATAAATAAAAGTAAATTTGCAGGATATACATAGCTAAGAATATGAAAAAAAGTACCGGTCTTTTATGGCTTTTTGTTTTGATCCTTCCCCTGTCCCTTCATGCCCAGAAAAAATGGTCCCTTGAGGAATGTATCCGATATGCCTGGGAAAACAATCTGACGATCAAACAACAGGAGCTGAGTGTGGCACAGTCCCAAAACTTACACTTTCAATCCAAAATGGCGTTTAGCCCCTCGGTAAGCGCCCGCATCAGTGAAAACGTAAACTGGGGCCAGTCGGTGGACCTGTCAACGCTAACCATCCTGAACCACGTCCGCAGTACCAACACGGGAGTAGGTCTCTATGCAGATATGGACCTGTTCACCGGTTTTCAAAGACTCAACACGGTCAAACAGGAGCAGGTAAAACTGAATATAGCCGTCCAGGAAGTGCAAAAACTGCGTAATGAAATTTCCATCGAGATCACGCGCGGTTTCCTGAATGTGCTGCTGGCCGGGGAGATTCTCCAGGCAGCCGTTCAGAGCCGTGAAAGCGTAGCTGAACAATGTTCCAGGACAAAAAAACTGGTAGATGCCGGCAGCCAGCCGCTGAGTGCCCTGCTGGAGATAGAATCCCAGCTGGCTACCGAGGAGCTGCAGGTGGTCGACGCCCAAAACAGCCTCAGGACGTATTACCTGAACCTGTCCCAGCTGCTGGACCTGCCCGAGGGAGAAGCATTTGAGATCGTGATCCCTCAGTTGGAAAGTCTGCAGGAAATGGAGCCGGTTTCCGTGGAAGATCTGTACTACGCTTCGCTGGAGCTGCCACAGATCAAAAAGACGGAATACAACCTGGAACAGCGCAAATACGACCTGGCCATCGCCCAGGGAGGCCGTTATCCGCGTCTGTCGCTCTCCTTCGGGTATTCCTCGTTCTATTCAGACGCCAACAAGAAAAAAGAAGACCCGGACCCCGATGAAGGTACGGGCGCCAATCCCATAGATGATATCTTCGGCGGTTCCTCGGCCGGGTTCTGGGAACAGATGAAAAACAACAACAACCCGTCCATTGGTCTTTCACTCAACATTCCCATTTTCAACCGCTGGCAGGTCAGCACCAATGTCAAAAACGCACGTCTGGGCCTGGAAATGGCAGAACTGGAAATGAAGAACGCGCAACATATGCTTATGAAGGAAGTACAGCAGGCAGCCAACGACGCCACCTCAACCTACCTCAGGACCCGTGCTACCGAAAGGAATGTGAGGGCCATGGAAGAATCTTTCCGTTACGTGCAGCAGAAATTCGACATCGGCATGCTCAACGGTACGGATTATATTGTTTCCAAAACAAACCTTTTCAAGGCGCAGAGCAATTTCCTCCAGGCAAAATACGAACACGTATTCAAACTCAAGATCCTGGACTTTTATAAAGGCATTCCCATAACGTTATAATCAATATCCCATGAAGAAATCTGTATTGTGGATCATCATAAGTGCTGTCGTACTTATTGTCATTCTGATCATTGTAGGAAAAACCCGTTCAGGCAAAGGCACTCCCGTTACCGTGGCGAACCCCGTAGTCAAGAACATCACCGAGATCATCCCGGCCAACGGAAAGATCCAGCCTGTGACCGAAGTCAAGATCAGTCCGGACGTGCCGGGCGAGATCGTGGTCCTGAACGTTGCAGAAGGAGATTACGTGAAAGCGGGACAGGTCCTGCTTCAGATCAAACAGGACCAGTACATATCTGCACGTGACAGGATGAGGGCCGCACTGAACCAGGCCAGGGCACAACTGGCACAACAGGAAGCGCAATTCCGGCAGGTGGAACTCTCCTACAACAGGAACTTTTCACTTTACGAGCAGGGAGCCATTTCCCAGGCTGAATTCGAGGCCTCGTCCTCTGAATATTCCATCGCAGGGGAACAGCTGAACGGAGCCCGCTTCAACGTTCAGAGTTCCGAGGCAGGACTTGCCGAGGCGGAAGAAAGCCTCGCCAAGACCACCATTTTCTCTCCGATGAACGGCATCGTCTCCAAGCTGGATGTGGAACGCGGGGAACGGGTGGTGGGAACCAGCCAGATGGCAGGAACCGAGATGCTTCGGATTGCCAATTTTCAGGAAATGGAAGTGCTGGTAGATGTGAACGAGAACGATATCGTACGAATCAAACAACGCGATACGGCCCAGGTGGAAGTAGACGCCTATCCGGGGCGCAAGTTTCTGGGCGTGGTGACCCAGATAGCCAACTCGGCAAAGAACATCGGTTCTGCCCTGGAGCAGGTAACCAATTTTGAGGTCAAGGTGTTCATCCTGCCGGAATCATACCGGGACCTGGTTGAGGACGGTTCTCCAACGCCGTTCAGACCCGGAATGTCGGCCTCGGTATCCATACAGACTGAAACCAGGTACCAGGTCACAGCCATTCCCATCCAATGCATCACCACACGCTCCGATCTTCTTGCCGACAGTGTGAAGGTCCAGCTCGGTCCCAACGAACTGGTAGAACAGGTTTTTGTGCTGCGCGATGACAACACCGTGGAAGCTGTGCGGGTTACCTCGGGACTGCAGGACCACATCCACATCCAGATCACCAGCGGGCTTACCCCTGCGGACAAGGTGGTTACCGGCCCCTACTCTGCCATTTCACGTACACTGGCAAACGGGACCAAAGTGGAACCGAAAACCGAAGAAGTGGAAGATAAAGCAAGCAAAGACACCAAAGTAAGTGCAACGATTTCTGTTAATTGAGACCAGTACGGCGGTCTGTTCTGTTTCGCTCTCTGAAGACACCGGGATCATAGCCCGGCGCCAGTCGGCGGAGCCCAGGGTGCATGCCTCCATGCTGGCCGTTTTTATTGATGAAATCCTCCGGGAATGCGGTCTGCAGATCAACGATTGCGCCGCAGTTGCAGTCAGCGGCGGTCCCGGATCGTACACAGGACTGCGCGTCGGTGTCTCTACGGCCAAAGGTCTTTGTTTTGGGGCTTCCATTCCCCTGATACACGTAAGTTCCCTGGAACTGATCGCACAACTGTATGTCGAACAGGCTCCGTTGCGGGATCTGTACCGTATTTTCCCCATGATAGACGCCCGTAGGATGGAGGTGTACACCGCACCCTTTTCGGCCACAGGCAGCGGAACGGGAATGACAGTGCAGAGAACCGGGGCAGACAGTGCCGTAACCGTGACGGAAGATAGTTTTCTAAGGGAACTGGATTCGGGTCTGGTCGTTTTCACCGGTGACGGAGCAGAAAAATGCAGGAACGTGATCTCACATCCCAACGCAAGGTTCGTCCCGCTGGAATCCCATGCAGACGGAATGGCAAAGGCTGCGGCAAAAGCTTATGCGGAAAAGGACTTTCGGGATGTGGCCTATTACACGCCGTTTTATCTGAAAGAGTTCCGGATCACGCCCCCTAAAACAGACGCTGCAGGCGGCTGATCACCTCATTTACATTCCCCAGGCGGTCAGTGATGTCCCCGTTCTTCTGAATGATGAAGTAAGTGGGAATTTCCACGACATTATAGGTAGTCACGGCAGAAGAATAGATCCCCCTTCCGTCGCATACACTGATCCAGGGCAGGGATTGGTCCCTGACCATGGTGGCCCAGGCTGTTTTATCGGTATCGAGTGCTACCTGGTAGACTTCCAGCCCGCGGGGTGCGTACCGGTGGTATACCTCGAGCAATTCACTGTTGTCAAGCCTCATCTGCACATTTCCCGAATGCCAGAAAGCCAGCACAATGATTTTTCCTTTCAGGGAAGACAGACAAACTGTTTTTCCGTCCAGACCGGGCAGGCAAACGTCGGGAAAATCGGACAGTTCGGCTTTGTCCAGGGCATTCTCCATGCCCAGGGCCTTCTCCATACTTTCGTATCGGTCCCTGACCGCAGCTACGTACTCGGAAGTAGGATAATCCACATACAGTGAATCATACACCCTCCTTAACAGGGGGGCATCCCTGTTGTCTGAAAAGACATACAGCTGACGGGGAAATGAATGAAACACTACCGCTGTGTTCACAAAAGAACGGGGATGTTCGTATATGAAACGAATGGCAGCCTGTTTGTATTTCACGAAAACAGATCCCAGCTCCATCCCGAGGGCTTCCCGTGCACTTCCGGTGGCCTGGTCGTACATCCGGTAAAGGGAATCAAACCTACCGGCCGTTTCTCCCAGCCTCTTATCGGCCTGCCCCAGAAGAAGTGACTCCGGAGAACCTTCTATATGAACTTCCTTTCCGTCCTTTCCGGTACGGACCTCCACGCGGTCGCCTTTTTTAAGTACGAGCGAAGTGATCTTTTTTCCGTCAAGATACAGGTAATAAAACCCGGGGTTGTCGCCGGCGGTTGCCAGTTCGTATGTAAAATCACCTTCCTCACTGACTTCCAGTGTGTCCAGCACAGTTTCAGCAGTAAAGTCCAAACGTTTGAGAATAAGATGTTCATCCCCCTGAGGGCGGGCTACATTGCCGCTTATGCGGATTTCATCCCCCGAGCTGCACGAGGAAAACAACGCGGTGCCCAGAACGGCTGCCGCAAATAAGATCTTGTAATATTTCATGATGGTATTATTCGAATTTGTCAGCAATGGTGCGACATATGCTTTGCATCTGGTCGGCAGGGATCCTGCATGCGGGCCGGCTCAGGTTCATATCTCCTTCCGAGTCCATGGGGATCAAATGTATGTGGGCATGCGGGACCTCAAGGCCCAGCACGCCCATCCCTATCCGTTTACAGGGTATTGCTTCCTTTATCGCGCGGGCCACCCTTTGTGCAAAACAGAAAAGGTCTCCCAGCTGTTCAGGGTCCAGATCAAAAATATAATCGGTTTCCTGTTTGGGAATCACCAGGGTATGTCCCGGTTTGCGGGGATTGATATCCAGGAAGGCAAAAAAACGATCGTCCTCCGCCACCTTGTAGGAAGGGATCTCTCCGGATACAATACGTGAAAAGACAGTAGCCATATCAAAGAGATATTTCGAGGATTTCATATTCAATCATGCCCGAAGGGGTTTCGATGCGCGCGACCTCTCCTTTTTTCTTCCCCAGCAATCCCTTCCCTATGGGGGAAGACACGGCCAGTCTGCGTTCTTCCAGGTTGGCTTCACTTTCTCCGACCAGGGTCACTTCCATTACGGCTTTGTTCTTAAGGTTCAGGATCTTCACCTTGTTCATGATCTGGATCACCTCGGTATTAAGCCTTGACTCATCCACGACTCTTGCATTGGCGAGGAGATTCTGCAGCTTGGCGATCTTCATTTCCAGCAAACCCTGGGCATCCTTGGCTGCATCGTACTCGGCATTTTCGGACAAATCTCCCTTATCCCGGGCTTCTGCAATGGCGCGGGCGGCGGCTTCCCGTTCCACGGAGGTCAGCCTGTTCAGTTCCAGTTTTAGTTTCTCAAGGCCTTCGGCCGTGAGATAATGAGTCTTGGTCATAATAGTCAGTTATCGTTAAATAAAGCAGAAGAAGAACCCTGCATGAGCAGAACTCTTCTTGATACAAATATAATACTTCTTTATGAATCAACCAAATTCATCGAATTTTGGTCTGAGAATCTCTGAAAACAATACGGCCTGCCTGGGATTGAATCCGAATTTCCGATGCTCCGACGGGGTTTGCTGTTCCATTTGAACGTCCTGTTGATCCGCGTAGTGATCGGTTGCGGCAGGAGCTTCTTCAGGTAGTTCCGTGTCCTGAACGGAGGCCCGGGCATATTCGTATGCAGGCCTTTTGTATTCCGCTTCAGGCAGGACCACCGTCCGTCTGGGAAGACGTGCGGCTGCCTGTTTTTTCTTGGACCGGGCGTTAAAGATCCCGAAGGCAATAGCCAGTACGCTCAGCAGGATGGTAACCAGTGTATCAGAATTCATAATAAATCTTGTTTGTCTTTCTTCAATTGCTCTTTCAGCGCATCCAAAGACGGAAATGCGATTTCATGTCTGTGGTGTTGCAGTATGCGGACCGTCATGTCCAGTCCGTAAATGTCGTCGTTGAAGTCAAAGATATGTGTTTCAATGGTATGTTCCAAATGATCGGCCACAGTCGGACGGAATCCTATGTTCATCATACCCTTGTACCAGGTACCGTTCACCCCGGCTTCCACTTTGTATACCCCGTTGGCAGGAAGCTGTTTCAGGGGTTCGTAGAGTTGCATGTTGGCCGTCGGGAATCCAAGTGTTCTCCCTATACGGTTGCCTTCCACGACGACTCCGTGCAGGCGGTATGGATAGCCCAGCCATCGGTTTGCTGTTTCAACGGATCCCGCAGAGAGCGCCGCCCGGATCTTTGTGGAACTGATGTGTTCTCCCTGCGAAGACACGTACTCAGGGACACGGACGACCTCCAGACCGGTGTTACGCGCTTCCTGGTGCATGGGGGCTGTATCGCTCACGGCATCAGATCCCAGACGGTGGTTGTATCCGGCCACCAGAATGTTCACCCTGTAGCGGTCCCGCAGATATTCCCTGAAAAAAACCCCGGCGGAAACGGCTGAAAGATCCCGGGTGAAATGTATCACCTCAAAGTCATCCACTCCCAGTCCAAGGACCATCTCCTTTTTTTCTTCAAGCGAAGTAAGCAGGCGGAATCTTTGGGCATCCTGCTGCAGTACGGCCCTGGGGTGCGGCCAGAAGGTCAGCACCAGACTGCGTCCACCCGTTTGCCGCGCCGTTTCCACCAGGGAGTTCAGCACGGCACGGTGTCCCAGGTGGACCCCGTCAAAAAAACCAGTTGCAGCTACAACCATTTTACCAGTGCAAAGTCCTGCCTGTGAGGCATGTTAGGGTTATTTGCATAAATTCTGGAAGCAATATAGTACGATCCGGCCGCCTGGGGCATCAGTTTACAAACGTATGCTGCCTGGCCGTTGGAAACATGTTCCAGACGATAAGGGACGATCTCGTCAATGATGGTAGCTCCGTCCCTGCCGCGTGTGGTAATCACCATCTCGACGCCAATGTCCTCCGCAGACAGGGCGCCCAGATAGAGCGTAATCCTCGATTCACTTTCACTTCCCAGGGTAAGTATATCCTTGCTGTCGTTGGGGTGCGTGTAGGATAACACTTCCAGGGATGGCCATTCCCGTTCCATCCGTTTTTTCCAGAAAGCCATTTCCCTGGCGAGGGCAAAATTCCGGTCAATCATTTTGGCATGCCTTTCCGCAAGCGGCTTGTAGAACTTCACTTCATAGTCTTCCATCATGCGGTTGGTCGTAAAGTTCCCGGCCACGTATGCCACCGTATTTTTCACATGCTGTATCCATTCAACGGGGATCCCTTCATGATTCCTTTTGTAGAACATGGGGGCGATCTCATTCTCCAGCATATTGTATATGGTGGCAGCATCCAGTTCGTCCTGGTATTCCTGGTTTTCGTAGGTTCTCTCTTCGGGAAGCGCCCAGCCCGCACCTTTGCGGTATCCTTCCACCCACCAGCCGTCCAGCACACTGAAATGCATGACCCCGTTGAGAGAGGCCTTTTCCCCGCTGGTCCCCGATGCTTCGAGGGGACGCGTGGGAGTGTTCATCCATACATCCACTCCCTGTACCAGGCGTTTGGCCATTTCCATATTGTAGTTGGGCAGGAAAAGGATCTTCCCTATGAACCGCGGCATGCGGGATACTTCCACGATCCGCTTGATAAGGTCCTGTCCGGCCTTGTCGTGGGGGTGAGCTTTTCCGGCAAAAAGGAATTGCACGGGCCTTTTGGGATTGTTGACCAGGGCATCCAGCCGTTCCAAATTGGCAAAGAGCAGGTGCGCTCTTTTATAAGTTGCAAAACGTCTGGCAAAGCCGATGGTCAGGTAATCCTTGCTCAGGGCAGCCCTGATGGCCACCACGTCCCTTGGAGAATAGAATTCAGGGGCACTTTCGGTACTCGACAGGGCCAGGACAATCCTGTCCATCAATTTTGCCCTCAGTTTGTTTCGAATATCCCATATTTCCTTGTCTGTCACACCGAGTATTCCCTCAAAGCAATCCCTGTTGTAGTGATGGGTCCCAAAATCCTTACCGAACACCCTGGCATGTAGCTCTTTCCATTCCGTTGCCGTCCAGGTGTGGTAATGTACTCCGTTCGTCACATAGTCAACGTGGGATTCCTGGGGCAGGTAACCCGGCCACAGGGGGTTGAGAATATCCCGGCTTACCAGTCCGTGCAGTTTGCTTACCCCGTTGATCTCCTGGGACAGATTGGCAGCCAGAAAACTCATGGAAAATTTCTCATGGGAATCGCACACATCTGATTTCCCAAGAGCCATAAGAGTTTCCCAGGACGTTTTCAGTCTTTCGGGATAATGCGAGAAATAGGGACGGAGCATATCCTCAGTAAAGGCGTCATGACCGGCAGGAACCGGTGTATGGGTTGTGAAGAGAGAAGAAGCGCGCACTACTTCCCTGGCTTCCTCAAAGGAAAGGTTCTCGTCAACCACATATTCCCTGATCCTCTCCAGGCCCGTAAAGGCGGCATGTCCCTCGTTACAGTGGTACACATCGGCATTGATCCCCAGGGCCCGAAGGGCACGTATCCCTCCTACCCCCAGCAGCAGTTCCTGTTTCAGGCGGTTTTCCCAGTCTCCTCCATACAGCTGGTGGGTGATCCCCCTGTCTTCCAAAAGATTGTCTTCAAAGTCCGTATCCATAAGGTAAAGCGGGGTCCTGCCCACATCCACCTTCCACAGGCGGGCATATACATTTCTTCCGGGAAAGGCAATGCTGACAGTGGTCCAGTTGTCGTTCCGGTCACGAACCGGCATCACGGGAATCTTCTGGAAGTCGACTACTTCCCTGTCGCTTACCTGGTCACCCTGGGCCGAGAGATACTGACGGAAATACCCGTAGCGGTACAGCAGGCCCACACCTGTAATGGGGACTTCCTTGTCTGAGGATTCCTTCAGATAATCCCCGGCCAGTATGCCCAGGCCGCCGGAATAGATCTTCAGCGTCCAGTCCAGGCCGTATTCCATGCTGAAATAAGCAATACCGGGACCCTGCAGCTTTTCCCTTCCCTGCATATATTCGTTGAACCGGGCTTCAACTTTGTTGAGCTTGTCGAGGAACGATTTGTTCTTTTCCAGCGCTTTGTATTTTTTATAGGGAATCCTGTCCAGCAAGACAATGGGGTTCTTTTCCACCTTTCTCCACAGATCAGGATCTATTCCGGAAAACAAATGCCTGGCATCCTGGTTCCATGACCACCACAGGTTCCGGGACAATACTTCCAGGAACAGCAGGCTCTGAGGCAACTGTTTCTGAATGGTGATCGGAGACCAGGTAGGAGATGAGCGGAGGATATCCCTGCGCAGCGTGCTGCATTCCTCTCTTTTTATGGGAAAAGCTCCCAGGTTCTCCACGATTTTTTCCAGGGCAATGGCATAAGCTTTTTTATAGTATTTCAACTGGTTGTTCCACAAGGCTATGGTGGAAACATCCCGGGCGTTCTCCCGTACCCCGAGGGCTTCCTGAGGCGCCAATTTGCTCAGGCGCCGGATCACGCCGGCTACATCCTTGACGACCGATTCGTGGTTGCTGTCGTTTCGGAATACGATCTCAATGCCGGGATGCTCTTTCTTGTATGTTTTTTCCACCCACAGTCCGAATCCGGCCAATGACGTAGTGACGGTAGGCACACTGAATGCCAGGCTTTCCAGGGGCGTGTAGCCCCAGGGTTCGTAATAGGATGGAAACACGGAAAGGTCAAGTCCGATGAGCAGTTCATAATAGGTCTTTCCAATGAGTCCGTCATCGCCGTTCAGGTAACTGGGAATAAAGATGACCTGCACGTTGTTGTTTTCCAGGTTGGACAGCCCCTGCTCCCGTATCACGTTGATCACGGGATCGTATTCCGGCTCATTCAGATAATGTGAGGTAAAACGGTCGTCATATTCCTTGCGGGGCCCCTTGTGGTTGGCGGGGATCATTAAAAAGGCAAGTATCTGGCGGTCCGCTCCGCTCCGTTCCCTGTTGAGCAGGGCCAGGGATTCGAGGAACACATCGATCCCTTTGTTCTTGAACTCATACCGGCCGCTAATACCAACAAGGAAAGCATTGTTGTCCACTTCCCTGCCCAACATGCGGGATGCAGTGCCGAGCAGCGTTTTCCTGCCCTCCTCGCGCTTTTGCTCAAAAATGTCTGAAGAAGGGATGATACTGTTCTCAAAACCGTTGGGAGTGACCACATCGGGCTCCTTTTCCAGGAAATGTCTGCATTCACGGGCAGTAATGTCACTGACGGTCGTAAAGGCATCGGCATAGAAGGCAGCCGTCTTTTCAAGGGAATGTTTTGCGATCAGGTTGTATTCCCTGGCCTTTTCCGCCGGGTTGTAAAATTCCATATTGTCATACAGGGGGAGCATGTTCCCTGCAATGGAACGGCCCAGCACAGTGGCGTGCGTGGTAAATGTGGTCGCCACGGGAATTTTTATGGATTTCAGGTAAAGCAGACCGGTCCCGGTCATCCATTCGTGGAACTGGGCCACGCTTTTGTGATGAGGCGCCAGGTTGAAACGGACAAAGCTTTCTATGACGATACCGGAGGCATAGCCAAACAGGGCCGGTTCTATGTAATCCCACTGGCCGCTTATGGAGTCGAGTTTGAATTTTTTCCAGAAATCGGTGAAGATCTCGTCTTTTTTTGATATGTAGGATGAGAAATCCACCAGTACGGCTATGGGATTTCCCGGGACATTCCAGCGTCCTACCCGAATTCTCAGACCTTCCTGCATGGCACGGTCTCTCCATGACCGCAAGAGCCTGGGATCTTCCAGGAATTCGGGATTTTGTTTTGTTTCTCTCCATACGTCGGGACCAATGAGAATATGCCTGTTCTCCATATCTTTGGACATATTCAGGGCCTTTGTAGCGATCACCGTATGGATTCCCCCCACTTTGTTACATACTTCCCAACTCGCTTCAAACAGATAATCGGGGATCAGATTCAGTTCACTCTTCATACTTTCTTTTTCGTTGCGCGCAAAGTAATATCACTCAACACGTTCATATAGTTTATAAATGCCTCGTACGGGGTGTCGTAAGGATTGAAATATTTGTGCACGTCCCCGTCCGAAAAGAATTTGGTACACATATAATAAAAATGGTCGCTCGCCTGCAGCCGGCGGAAATCCCTCTGTAATTCGGGATCATTGCTGTCCCTTACCTGGTTCTCTATCTTATAAAGATCGGCAAATGCTTCTTTCTGCAATTCGTTTCCCAGCCAGGCACTGATATCGCGTTCCTCGTCTGCCCAGCTTATGGCATAAGGCACGTTTAGGGGTGCGATGGGCTGGTGTTTTTGTGTGGCCTGCGAGGGAGTCAGGACCTCCAGGTCGGCATGGCTGAGGATCATCCCCGGCAATGCTTTCAGGAAATTGAATATCCCGGAGGAAGCCGTCTGGTGTTCTCCAAAACTTTCGTAATCCATAAATATGTTCACGATGTCATCTTTTTCGAGGGCTCCTGCGATCCATGCGGCATATTTTTCGGCCGTCAGCGGCCAGTCACCCCAGTTCCTGTCAGAAAAACGGAATGCGATATCGTCACTCAGCCTGAAATTCCTAAGCAACAGTTTCAGTTTGGGATTGAGCGCGTTCACATAAAGATAGTCCGGACTTTTCCATCCCAGGATGTGACGGGCACCTTCGGTCAGCATGGTGGTAAATCCCAACCCCGCAACCATTTCCCCAATTGTGTCCGAATAAATCAACTCGGTATTCCTGAAGGCCCTGGGCTTTTGTCCAAAGTGCTTTTCAACGGCCTTTACGTGCATGGATATCTGATCCTTGAATTTTCTGGGCGAAATGAGGGAGGAAAGGGAATGGGAATAGGTTTCGGCAAGAAATTCCACATGCCCGGTATCGGCCAGCTGACGGAAAGACTCCAGGGCTTCCGGAGCATACTGTTCCATTTGCTCCATGGCGATGCCGCTGACGGAAAAGGCTATCTTAAAGGCCCCGTCGTATTTCTTGATCAGATCCAGCATCAGCTTGTTGGCAGGGATGTAGCACCGTGAAGCCACCCGCGACATGATGGTTTTGTTGGCAAAATCATCAAAGTAGTAATGGTTCTTTCCTATGTCAAAAAAACGGTATTGACGCAACCTGTACGGCTGATGCACCTGGAAGTACAAACAGAGTGTCTTTTTCATATTATTGGATTTTTGATTTTTCTTCTGTTACCGATTCGTAGATATGCTTGACTTTCAGGGCCGCGTTGTCCCATTTCAGGCTGTTTACCTCTTCCAGTCCGCAGCGGACGGTCATCGCGGTTAAGGCAGGATAGGTCAGCAAACCGTAAATGGCATCGGCAAGGGCATTGACATCCCAGAAATCCACCTTGATGGCGTGATTCAGCACCTCGGCCACTCCCGATTGTTTGGATATGATGGTGGGAACGTTAGCCCTCATGGCTTCAAGGGGTGATATTCCAAAGGGTTCAGAAACCGAAGGCATTACATAAACATCTGAATAAGCGAACATATTCTTCACATCCTCCCCGCGCAGAAAACCGGTAAAGTGGAAATGGGAGGATATACCCAGTTTGGCCACACGCCTAACCGAACGGTTGAACATATCGCCGCTGCCGGCCATCACAAAACGTACGTTCTGCGTTTTTTGCAATACCTTGTAGGCAGCTTCGATAAAATATTCCGGTCCTTTCTGGAAGGTGATCCGGCCCAGGAACGTAACGATCTTTTCGGGAACACCACGGCTGATTTCCCGGTTTTCAGCCGAGCTGAAATCCACTGCGTTATGGACCGTGAAGACTTTGGAGGGATCTATGTGGTAGCGGTTGATGATGGTATTGCGGGTAAGGTTGCTGACGGCAATCACCCTGTCCGCAGCTTCCATTCCCCTTTTTTCCAATTCGTACACCTGTGTGTTCACGTTTTCTCCGGAACGGTCAAATTCCGTGGCATGCACATGTATGACAAGGGGTTTGCCCGTCACACGCTTGGCAGCGATCCCGGCCATATAGGTCAGCCAGTCGTGGGCATGGATCACGTCAAAACGGTTTTGTCTTGCGATGGCGGCTGCCACCAGCGAATAGCGCATGACCTCTTCCATGAGGTTGTTCCCGTATTTGCCCGAAAATTTGTATTTCTGTCCGAAAGAGATCCGGAACTCATTCCATTCCTTTTCCCTTTCCAGGTCCACCTGTTCTTCAAACTCATCCGGTCCCAGATAGGGAATCAGGTTGGAGGTGACTTTCAGGAACTGCACTTTATCAAAGATACGACGCGCTTCTTCTTTTGTGCGGAAGGCCGCCACATCACTTGCATTGATAATGCGGACCGCGGTCTGGTCCTCGTCTCCCGAAGCCGAAGGCATCACAAACAGGACTTCGACCTGATGTTTCGCAAGACCCCTTGTAAGACCGTCGCAGGCAGTCCCCAGTCCACCGGCTATGTGCGGGGGAAACTCCCATCCAAACATCAATACTTTCATTGCTTCTTGTATTTATCAATGAGTTTCATAACACGCAATATCTCGGCAACGCTCCGCGCGCTGGAAATGCACCCGTGCGGACGGTGCGGCGGATTGCCGTCGTACAGTTCTGCCACAGACCCTATCCCGTGCTCTGTCATGTCTTCTTCAAAAGCGCCGATGAGTTCTTTCGCACAGCCTGCAAATCCCTTCCCGTGCAGGCGGAATTGCGCATCTGCATAATGTCCCAGAAGCCATGGATATACCGATCCCTGGTGACAGGCCGTGCTCCGCTTTACGGGGTCTCCTTCGTAATGACCTTCAAACAGGGGATTCTTGGGAGACAAGGTTCTCAGACCCCTTGTCGTAAGCAATTCCCTGCTGCAAACCTCCAGAATGATGTTGATAGTCTCGTCATTCAAGGGGGTATAAGGCAAAGAACAGGCAATGATCTGATTGGGCCGTGTAAAGATATTCTGTCCCGTCCTGTCAACGTAATCAGCCAGGTGGGATCTTGATTCACACCAGAAAAGAGGCAGGAAATTTTCCTTAACCAGTTCCGGAATAAATTTGAATTTTTCAATAAATGCATGGTCCCCTGCCTTTTTGGCAAGGTCCAGTGCAAAGCAGACGGCATTGTACCAGAGTGCACAGACTTCTACAATATATCCGTTACGCGGGGTTACAGGGAGTCCGTTCAGTTCCGAATCCATCCAGGTAAGGGCTGTCCCTTCTTTTTCCGCCCAGATAAGCCCGTTGGGATGCAGGCTGACCCTGTCTGTCCCTTTCCGGTAATGCTCAAGGATCGATTTCATGATGCTCCCGTAGGTATTCCAGAGATCTGCTTTCTTCCCTTCCGCCTGCTGGTATTGCTGTAATGTCCAGAACAGCCAGAGTGGCACATCTGCCCATCGGTAGAGTTCCTGTTCCTGTCCTGTGAGCGTGTCCAGTCCGGACCTGAACAAATTGATGTCGCCCGATGCGGCCAGTGTCAGGCCGGGCAAGGCTATGGCTGTATCCCTGGGACATTTTCCCAACCAGGGATATCCTGCGATGACCTGTGTTTTTCCGTTCCTTTTGATAAGGAATTGGGAAGCCGCCAAATTCAGGCATTCCCGGTAAGAACCGCGGGAGGGCCTTTTGGCAATCTCGGCAGAGAACAAGGAAGTCAGGCGGGAGGGATCAGCTGGTTTGAGAGATGCGGAAAAGACTATGCTCTGGCCTTTTCTGATGGGACATTCAAAATATCCGGGAACAAAAAGATCTTCGCGGTATGCATATCCCCTGACTCCCTCCTGCAGGTACTCAATGTTCTTGTACCAGTCCGGGAAGGGCACAAATTCGTTGATTACATTCAACTGCATGTACAGCCTTGGGAATCCTTCATAAAGCCTGTATCCCACCCCTTTTTCCACATGGGAATGAAAGATGTCGGCTGTCATGTTGGCATACGTCAGTTCGTGGATGTTCCGGAAAGCCAGGAAGGGTTTCAGCCGCAATGTGGTGGGAGAATGGGCGTCCAGAAGGGTATAACGGATAAGCAGCTGCTCCTTGTTGTGCAGGAACACGATCTCTTTGCGGAATATCATACCACCTATCCTGTAGGTCAGGACAATGTTTTTATCCATCCCGAAGTCAATAATGTACTTATGACCTCTGGGTTCGTATATGCCCGGATAACGGTGGATTCCCAGGTTGAACGCCTGGTCATGCTGAATAAGGGTTTCGTCCAGTGAGGACAAAAGCACGTAACTTTCTTCGTGCAACGCATCCACCGGGACGGCAAGGAGTGCGTGGTATTTTCTTGTGTTGCATCCGGTAAGGGTCGTATTCAGATAACCGCCAGCCCTGTTGGTGGAAAGGATCTCCCTGTTCAGTGAATATTCCAGGTTCCCCAATTCGTGTTTATTGAACTGTAAATATGCCATAATTGTCTCGTTATTCCAAATCCTTGCAAGATACGAATTATTCTTCAATCAGGACCATAGCGGTCCTTGAAGGCAGGTAGAGGAACAGTACGTTAGTCCCCCTTTGCGGCACGGTCAGGTGTGCCACATTCCGGTCATTTCTCCCAAATCCTCCGTACAGTGGACTGTCTGTATCCAGAATACAGCGGTACTTGCCCGGTCTGACCTCCATACCGTAATCCGTATAGGAACGGGCAGGACTCAGATTGAAAACAAACAGCAGGCGTCCCCGTTCAAAAGCCAGTACCTGCGATCCTACATCCTGCACTACGGCACGGGGTGGTGAATTGTACAAATTCTGTGCCCCGGCCATCCGGACCATATCCCTGTCGAAAAGTTCCAGCTCCCCGTAGCGCAACAGCCCGTTGTCGGCCAGGGACCATTGCCTGCGTGCGTAATGATAACTCCATCCGTTCCCTTCCCTGGGAAAATCTATCCACTCAGGATGACCGAACTCGTTTCCCATGAAATTCAGGTATCCGTCTCCCGCGGTCGACAGGGAAAGCAACCGGATGATCTTGTGCAGGGCAATCCCGCGGTCAACCGTCAGGGACTGGATGTCTTTGCTCATAGACGTGTACATATCCTTATCCATAAGCCTGAATATAATTGTTTTATCACCTACCATGGCCTGGTCGTGACATTCGGCGTAGGAGATGGTGTGTTCGTCCCGCCTTTTGTTGGTGAGCTCGTAGAAAATATCTCCCACATGCCAGTCTTCATCCTTGAGTTCCTTGATCCATTTGATCCAGTGGTCTGCCACACCCATGCTCATCCGGAAATCAAAACCCATGCCTCCCTTTTCCAGAGGAAAGGCAAGTGTGGGCATACCGCTCACATCTTCGGCAACGGTAATCGCCTGGGAATTGCATTCATGAATCAGCCTGTTTGCCAGTCCCAGGTATGTGATGGCATCTTCATCCTGATTCCCGTCAAAGTAATGCCCGTATTCCGTGAAATCGCGACCCAGACCATGATCGAAATACATCATGGAAGTCACCCCGTCAAAACGAAAACCGTCCAGACGGAATTCCTCGATCCAGTATTTGATGTTGGAAAGGAGAAAATACAGAACGGAGTCTTTACCGTAATCGAAACAACGGGAAGACCAGAGCGTGTGTTCCCCCCGTGGACCGGAATGGAAATACAGATCATACGTGCCGTCATAACGGCTCAGTCCTTCGATCTCATTTTTCACGGCATGGGAATGCACCAGGTCCAGGATGACGGCTATGCCGTGGGCATGCGCCTGATCGATCAGTTGTTTCAGTTCTTCGGGTGTCCCGAAACGGGAACTTACTGCAAAGAAGTTGGATACCTGGTATCCGAAAGATCCGTAATAGGGATGTTCCTGGATGGCCATAAGCTGGATGGTGTTGTATCCCAGTTTTACGATCCTGGGCAGGACTTTCCTGCGAAAAGAGTCAAATCCGGCTATGCCGGGTTCTTCACCGCTCATGCCAATATGGGCTTCGTAGATCAGGGGGTTTGTGACACGGGGCGGATTATTGTGTTTCCAGCTGTAGGGAACGGGAGGATCCCATACCTGTGCGCTGAAGATCTTGGTTACCGGATCCTGTACACAACGGCGGGCATAGGCCGGCAAACGTTCTCCCGATCCCCCGGGCCAGTCTATGATCCACTTGAACAATTGCCCGTGCCGCAGCGTATCAGGGGGCAGTTCCAGCTCCCAGTCGCCCGGTCCGGCCGGTCTGAATTCATATGCGGGATCTTTTTTCCAACCGTTACACTCTCCTGTCAGGTATATGGCGCTGGCGTTGGGAGCCCATTCCCTGCACACCCAGCCGGCGGGTGTTTTGTGGACACCGTAATACAAATGATTGTTCACTGCGAGGCTCATCGCAGCATGAGTTCCGCGGATCACGTCTGCTTTGGCCAGTCGCATCTGATGGCGTCTCCAGATAACAGGCTTAAAAGGTTTCAGGTAAGGGTCGCCTTCCCAGATTTCAAGGTTTTCCATGATCAGAAATTATAACGTAACATGCAGTTAAGCCGCCAGGTGTATCCTTTCTTCCCGTCGTGATTCCTCCGGTCCCCGTAAACGGCCTCGATCCCCAACAGTCCGTGTTCATAGATCTGCCAGAACGTATTCAATGCAGCGTAATTGGTGTTTTTGTAAAGATAACCCGGAGCTCCTTCAAAAGGATCCACATAAACCTGGGAATAGACCAGTCCGGAGAAACACCGGTCGGACCAGTGGCGTTCATAGGCTGCATAGTATCCCAATACCCTGAATTTGTCCAGGTCCCTGTTCCCGTCCAGGTACACATCGTATCCCATACCTCCCAGATCCTGGATATAATGACCGATCCCTGCCCCGGCCGTAGCCTGGAACATGATCACATCCCGGGGAGAGAGGTTCACGTGACCTGAAACAGCCAGCCCGTATCCACGCTGCTTTTCCAGGAAACGCATCACCCCGCCCACTTTCATGTGCCATTTCTCCCGGTCGTATCCAAACGATGCAATGACATCGGGAAAACGCTGCCCCATGAGTATGACATCCTCGGTACCCGTCACCAGGTCCTGCAGCATGGTTACTTCCGGATCTTCAAGAGACAAGTGGAAACTGACCCCGTTGACAAAATCCCATCCGTACCTCACCTGTGGCTGACGCAATCCGTTCAACCCGCCTGGTCCTTCCCCGTCCACAGTGGCGGGAGAAGCTTTCAGGTCCATGATGTTGCTCCAGGTCTGGCCTATCAGTATGTGTCTGACTTCTACATAGGCGTGCTTGAGTGAAAAGGCATTGCCCCGGGCCGTAAAGCCTCCCTCGATGTATGCCTGCAGTTTCCCGACAGCGGTGTTCCCTATCAATTTAAAAAAGAGCCTGGAACTGCTTGCATCCAGGTTAAACCTTCCGCTGCGCAGATCGCTGGATTCCATGGGAATGAGGGAGGTGACCATATCCCTGGACAAAAAACCTGTCCCGTCGTAGTATGCGTAACAGGACACGTACCCGCCCATCCCGAAAAGAAATTTTTCGCTCTTGTCGATCATTACAAAACGGGGAGGCGAAGGATCGTGAAACACCTGTGAGGTGGACTCACGGAGCAACCCTATCAGGGAATGGGAAGTCGTATCGGATCTTACCAGCTTCATGCGTTCCTGCCCCGGGAGCGCCCGGACGGTTGAGATGACAAGCAACAGGCAGATGACCCCTGCAGCGGTCCTTTTATTCCTTTTCATACGAATCAATCGCTTTTTCGGCATCCTTACTTACCTGATGCAGGTAGTTCCTGCAAAAAGTGACCAGTTCCAGCGCCCTTTTCACATGAGCGGAGATCTTTCCCAGGTCGGCCCCCGGTTGTTCCAGGGATGCCACCAGGGTGTCCAGTTCTTCACGCGCCTGATCATAAGTCATTTCTGATTTCTTTTTCATAGGGTCATTTTTCTGTCTTTTCCACGATTGCATCAAAACTTCCTTTGAAGAGCAAGGTGGTTATCTTGTCTCCCTGTTCCAGGGCAGAGGCATCGAGCAATGCTTTGCCTGCGTACAAAGTCAGGGAATATCCCTTTTGCAGCAACGCCAGGGGATTGTTCCTCCGGATACGCTGCTCCAGTAATTCCAGATGGTGTTCGTGCTGCCCCGTAAGCCAGCGGACCGATCCTTTGATATCCTTGACCAGGTGGTCCAGGTCTTGTCTTTCAGCAGAGATCCTGTTGTGGACCGCCCTCTCCAGGCGGCGGGACAGATTGCGCAGGTCCTCTTCCTCATCTGCCAGGCAGCCGGCAAGAAAATCGGCAACGGCCGTAGGCGTTTTCAGTGCCAAGTGGGCCACCCTGTCGGCGATGTGTACATCCCGGTGATGTCCTATTCCCGTCACGACAGGCAGCGGGAACTGTGCAATGTGGGCTGCCAGATCGTAATTGTCGTAGCAATGCAGGTCGGTTGCGGCCCCTCCTCCCCTGATCATGACCAGCAGGTCAAAATCATTCCCGGCCTGCATCACCTGTTCCATTGCCGAGATAATACTTCGGGGAGCTTCGGCTCCCTGCATCTGAGCGGGGAACAGGCCGAGGCTGAAACCGTAACCGGAGTGTCTGATGTGATCGGTAAAATCCTGGTATCCGGCGGCAGTTTCTGATGAGATCACGGCCAGGCGTAACGGCACACGCGGGAAGGGCAACTGTCTGTTCATCTGCAGGATCCCTTCCCTCTCGAGTCGTTCCATGGTTTTTCTGCGCTCCAGTTCCAGGCCTCCCAGGGTATAGGACGGATCCATATCGGTAACCACCAGGCTCAGGCCGTACAAGGCGTGCATCCTGGGCATGACACACAGCAGGACCTGCAGGCCGGCACCCAGTTCCATGCCTGTGCTTGTCTTAAAATAAGGACGCAGCATAGTAAACACACTTGCCCAGATGACTGCCTGGGCCTTTGCCACAAGGCGGTCCGTATCGGGTTCTTTCTGTACAAGTTCCATGTGGCAGTGACCGTTGCGGACAGCCAGCTGACTGATTTCCGCGCGAACCCAGCATGGCTTTTCAAATGCTTTACTGACAGCTTCTTCCAGACGTTTTTGAAGGTCTGTGAGATCCATTGAGTCCATATGACAAATGTACGTTAAAATATGAAAAAAACATTATCTTAGCCCCATGGAAATTAAACAGGCCAGATACCTATCAAGTACTGTAAAAACAGAAGACCAGCCGGGTAATGCCCCTCTGGAATTTGCCTTCATAGGCCGGTCCAACGTGGGGAAGTCTTCCCTTATAAACATGTTGTGCCGTACCTCGGGACTTGCCCATACTTCTTCCACCCCGGGCAAGACACAATGCATCAACCGTTTCCTGATAAATGAACAATGGATCCTGACAGATCTGCCCGGTTACGGATTTGCCAAAATTTCCAAAACAAAAAGGGCACAGCTCGAGTCGATGATCCTGGATTATATTGAGAGATCAGAACAACTGGTCCTGTTGTTTGTTTTGCTCGATTCCAGGCATCCCCTCCAGAAAATTGACCTGGAGTTTTTACTCCGGCTGGGGACAGCGCAGATCCCCTTTGCCCTGATCCTCACTAAAACGGACAAACTTTCGAACCCGGCTCTGGAAAAGCAGACGCAACTGATTTCCGGTGCCCTTTCCGAGTACTGGGAACCTCTTCCCCCGCTTTTTGCCGTTTCTTCGAAAACTTCGGCTGGAAGAAAAGAAGTTTTGGATTATATTGAAACCATCCTGTCCGGGACCCTGTGATTCTTTTTTTTCTTCTTATCTTTGTCCCATCTTCTAACCAAAGGGACAATGGATCATCTGCATTTATTTAAAGTTTTCTCATGCCGCGGATCCCGATATCTTGCCGAACGCATAGCCTCCCATCTGGGTCTGCCCCTGGGATTGTCATCCGTTACCACTTTCAGTGACGGAGAATTTCAACCCGCTTTCGATGAAAGTGTCAGAGGGGCTACCGTTTTTATCATTCAGTCAACGTTCCCTCCGGTTGACAACCTCTTTGAATTGCTCCTGACCATTGATGCGGCCAAAAGGGCCTCGGCTTACAAGGTGATTGCCGTCATGCCCTATTTCGGATGGGCCAGGCAGGACCGTAAAGACCGCCCCAGGGTCTCCATCGGTGCCAAAATGGTCGCCAACCTGCTGCAGGCAGTCGGATGCGACAGGGTAATGACCATGGACCTGCACGCCGACCAGATACAGGGATTCTTTGACTTCCCGGTGGATCACGTATACTCCAGCTCTGTTTTCGTACCGTATATCAAGAGCCTGGAACTGGAAAACCTTTCCGTAGCGGCCCCCGATATGGGAGGGGCCAAGAGGGCAAACGCCTATTCACGAAAACTGGAATGCCCCCTGATCATCTGCCACAAATCACGTGAAAAGGCAAATGTGGTGGGAAGCATGACCGCCATTGGCGATGTGAACGACAGGAACATAGTCATCCTGGACGATATGATTGACACAGCAGGGACGATAGCCAAAGCTTCAGAGATGATGATGTCCAAGGGAGCCCGCAGTGTACGGGCCATAGCCACCCATCCCGTTCTCTCGGGGCTGGCATACAACACGATCGCCAATTCTCACCTGGAAGAGGTGATTGTGACCGATACCATACCGCTCTGCTCCGATCCCAATGTGGACAGAAGCAAGATCAAGGTGTTGTCCATAGCCAGGGAATTCGCAGATATTATTGACAAAGTGTACAACTTCCAGTCTATCAGCAGTAAATTCACTTTATAATGAACACTTCCGAAGAATTGCACAGGATCCTGACCGGCGGCATCAGGGAATTTTTCAGGCAAGCCGGTAAAGAACGTGCCGTCATTGGTATTTCGGGCGGCCTGGATTCGGCCGTGGTTTCCTGCCTGGCAACAGACGCGCTTGGCAGTGAAAATGTACACGGGCTGCTGATGCCCGGGCCATATTCCACGGTACATTCACTGACCGATGCGCTAAAATTATGTACCCTGAACCAGATCAGCCATCACATCATTCCCATCGACGCCATTTTTCACAAGTTCCTTCGTGAATTATCACCCGTCTTTGAACATGCCCCGCACGACCTGGCAGAAGAGAACATACAGGCCCGGATACGTGCCGTACTGCTTATGGCCTATGCCAACAAGAAAGATGCCCTTGTTCTCAACACAAGCAACAAGAGTGAACTGGCCATGGGCTACGGAACGCTGTACGGGGACCTTGCAGGCGCGCTTATGGTCGTCGGAGATGTTTACAAGACCGATCTCTACGACCTGGCGGAGTACCTGAACAGAAAAGAGGAACGCATACCTGTTCACACCATCAGGAAGGAACCTTCCGCAGAACTGCACATAGACCAGAAAGACAGTGATTCCATGCCTGAATATCCGGTTCTGGACCCCATCCTGCACGGCCTGATAGAGGAAGGTCTGTCCGTGGCACAACTGGTTGGATCGGGAACCCCGGAATCGCTTGTCCGGGAAATTGAAAACAAGATCATGAAAACATCTTTCAAGGCCCACCAGGTTCCTCCCACGCTGGCAGTGACCGGTCATCCCCTGCTGCCCGAAAACAAATGCCTGCGATTCCACTTATGACCACGTTTCTTCTGACACTGGTGCTGATGGCCTTAGGCATAACAAGCATGAGCATTGCACTGATAATCAGGAAAAAAGGGAAATTTCCCAACACTTCCATCGGTCAGAACAGGCACATGAGGGAAAGGGGCATACGTTGTCCCGGGGAAGAAGAACGAATGCTTTACAAAAAAGGAAAGAATGAGTATTGTAGCGATTGTAGGAAGACCTAATGTGGGAAAATCCACACTTTTCAACCGGCTGGTGGGGAAGAGGCAGGCCATTGTGGACCAGACGGCAGGTGTCACACGCGACCGTCATTACGGAAAAACAGACTGGAACGGAAGGGAGTTTTCCATTATTGATACCGGAGGGTATGCAGAGAACTCTGACGACGTTTTTGAAGAACAGATCAGGCGGCAGGTCCATCTGGCCATTGAGGAAGCAGATGCGGTCATTTTTGTGGTGGATGTGCAGACCGGCATCACCGATTACGATCAGGGTATAGCCCGGATCCTGCGAAAATCCGACAAACCGGTCATCGTGGCAGTGAACAAGGTGGACCATGGAGGCAGGATTTTCGATTCATACGAATTCAATGCCCTGGGACTCGGAGAGCCTGTGTCCATTGCAGCCGTGAACGGCAGCGGGACGGGAGATCTCCTGGACAAGGTACTGGAAGTGCTTCCGGACATGCCTCAGACAGATCAGGAACGCGAAATTCCGCACATTGCCGTGGTGGGAAGGCCTAATGTGGGCAAATCTTCCCTGACCAATGCCTTCCTGGGAGAAGAGAGAAATATCGTGACCCCCGTGGCGGGTACCACAAGAGATGCCATAGCCACCCGTTACAACAAATTCGGGTACGAATTCATGCTGGTGGACACGGCTGGTCTCAGAAAAAAGACAAAAACACGCGAGGATCTTGAATTTTATTCATCCATGCGGGCCATCAGGGCCATAGAGTTTTCAGATGTATGTATTTTAATGCTGGATGCCACGTTAGGTGTGGAAGCCCAGGATATGAGCATTTTTCAACTCATCCTCAGGAACAAGAAAGGATGTGTGATCGTTGTCAACAAATGGGACCTGGTGGAAAAAGAGACGAATACCCTCCGGGAATATGAAAAAAACATCAGGGCAAGGATCGCCCCTTTTACCGATGTCCCCGTGATCTTTACGTCCGTTATCAAAAAGCAGCGGATCCTGAATGTGCTCGAGGCGGCCGCAAAAGTATTCGGGAACAGGACGCGACGCATACCTACTTCCCGGCTGAACGAGGTGCTCCTGCCCCAGATCGAAGCCTATCCGCCACCTGCCATCAAGGGAAAATTCGTGAAGATCAAATACATCACACAACTCCCCACCCCCTGCCCTTCCTTTGCTTTCTTCTGTAACCTGCCACAATACATTCGCGAGGACTACAAACGTTTTCTTGAAAACAAGCTTAGGGCCCACTTCGATTTTCACGGGACACCCGTGCAGATCTATATGAGACAGAAATAGATCAGTCCTTTTCTATCCTTATCTGTTGGAGCTTGTGTGACTCCCGTTGAGATTTCACAAACAGCGTTACCCGGAAACGTTCCCCTCCGGCTATCAGGGTCCCGATGCAGTAACGCATGGGGGTGGATCCGCTCAGATGAACTATGGTAAAGGTTTTGGGAGTATACCTGGCATAGAAGTTCTTCATTAACTGCCTGGCCTGGCTCCGGCTGCAGACCCCGGCATTCCCCAGGACATCGATCTCCATGTCCTCGGCAAACCACTGGGCAAAGGTAGCCGCATCACCACTTCTGAGATCATTTCCTATAGATGTGAAAATAACCCTCGATTCCTCATCCTGCGCTTCCAGCATTATCGGGACGAATGCAGAAAAACTGGTGAGCAACAGGTAAAAGATCGTCTTTCTGACCATAACATAATCCAAAATCCTCGGCAAGTTACACATAATTTCTTACTTTTGTCCAATGAACATGGTGCTTCTATGCATGGGCAAAACACAGGAACCTTACCTGCGTGAAGGCATTCTGGAGTATGAGAAACGGCTGGTTCACTACGTCCGTTTCAAGCGTCTGGAATTGTCCGATATAAAGAACACAGGTTCATTGTCATGCGATCAGGTCAAAGAGAAAGAAGGTGTCCTGCTTCTGAAAAACATTCAGGCCGGAGACCACCTCATTCTTTTTGACGAGAAAGGCACTACCTGTACATCCAAGCAAATGTCGTTCCAAATTGAACAACATATGCAAAAAGGGACCCGCACACTTGTTTTTGCCATCGGAGGAGCCTATGGTTTTTCTTCACAGGTAAGACAAAGGGCCAATGAAACATGGTCCCTGTCGTCCCTGACCTTTCCCCATCAACTGGTACGTTTATTGTGCATGGAACAGATTTACAGATGCTTTACCATAATTAAAGGGGAAGCCTACCATCACCCATGAGAATAAAAGAAATTCCGGCAAAAATATGGGAACAGAGGTTCCTCATACCGCTTACACTCGCGGTCCTGTGCCTTGTATTGTCCTTCTTTGAGCTCACTTCCCACAACAGCCGTATGAAGCGTCTGGTACAGGTGGAAAATGTGCTTCACAGGAAACAGCATGTCATTGAAGACATCGCTTTACAGGAGCTGGAACAGGACCCCATGGCAGACCTGTCTGAACGGGATGTTGCCGGGGATATGGTCGTGTACAAGTATTACAGGGACAGCCTGATCTCCTGGGTCAACACCTTTCCCATCATCAATGACAGTTACAGTCCGGGAGCCATGTTCCCCAATTTTTCGTTTTTTTCCAGGAACACGATCCTGCATCAGCCGTTGTCCGGCGTTGAGGAAAAAGAACAATACATGAATCTGGGAAGCGCCTGGTACGTGGTCAAGGCATACAAACGCGAAGATGTTACTCTGATCACCGGGATTCTTATCAGGACAGATTTCCCCTTCAGTAACAGCTTTGTCGAATCCAGAACCAACCGGTCTTTCAGGCTGCCTGGCCATTGTTCCATTGTTCCCCTGAACCTCGACGAAGGCTTCATTGTGTTTGGCAAGGATGACGGAGTCCTTTTTACCATACTGAGTGACACCTCCATGCAGACATATTCAGAGGCCGTCATCCTGCGCTGGCTGGCCATTGCCCTGGGATTGCTTTCCATGCTGATGTTCTATTTCCGGAACAGGCAGGCAATCTTCGCACTGGGGGTTATTGCAGGACTTTGCATGCTCAGGTTCCTGACTTACGTATACGCCTCTTCACTGCAGCTCGACACCCTTTTCTTTTCTCCGCTGCTCTTTGCCGGTGGCCCCCTTGAGAATTCGCTGGCAGCGATGATCCTCAACACCCTGTGTGTCTTTATTGCCGTATGGGCCCTCTACCTGGCCCGAAATGACCTGGAGATGCTGCGCCAACATATCAGACAGCCTTTCCGCATTCTGACCGACACGGTCCTAACGGTATTTCTGGGAGGTATCCTGCTGCTCTCGCACCACACGCTGAAAGCACTCACGATGGATTCCAACATAGTACTGGAACTTTTCAAAATTGATGAGATTTCCTGGTACACGATCATTGCCTACATTAACGTGTCCCTGCTTTATCTTTCGTTTTTCCTCCTGCTCAGGACGCTGTTGTCCGTCACCAAGGTGAAACACCCTTCTTTCTTTACGGGGAACAGGTTCACTTATCTTTTCGTGTTTCTTGCCGCTGCGTTTTCCATGCTGACAGTCAGCCTTTACGGCAGGCAGAAAGAGCTGAACCTGTACCAGGTCTGGACACAAAAAATGTCGATAGAAAGGGACCTGGAACTTGAAATGCAATTGCGCAGGGTGGAAGAAAGGATCGCCATAGATCCCATACTCTCCATCATGATACAGATGGAACAGGACCACGATCTGATCCTTTCCCGTATCAGGGAAACGTATTTTTCCGATTTCCTTCAGAAATACCAGATCCAGATAACCATTTGCGAACCGGGAGATGTCCTGATCGTTGCCGGAATGCCCCGGCCCGTATCGTGCTACCAGTTCTTTCACAGCGAGATCCTAAGGAACGGGACACCGCTGGCAGATAATTCCAGGTTCTACAATATTGACAACAAGCTGGGGAATATCAGCTATATCGGGGTCTTCACCTATTACAGCTACAGCGGCTCCCAGGACCTTTACATTGAACTGGATTCCCGTTACATTAAAGATGCACTGGGGTATCCCTCGCTCCTTTCCGACCGGTCGCAGCTGGACCGGTTCAAGCTGCCGTATGACTATTCTTACGCAAAATATATTGACGAGAAACTCGTATCCAACAGTGGAAAATTCGTATATCCGAGCAAAATTCACACCGGACCGGGAGAGGGCTTCAGTCTGAAAAAGGAAGACAAAAGCCTGCATTTCCACTACCGGACCGGGAACAAGGTCCTGATCATTTCCCGGCCCCTGCGCTCCCCCATTCCCTACCTTGTATCGCTCTCTTACCTGTTCCTGTTTTACGGACTGATTTTTGCCCTGGCACTGGGACTTATGGGGGAAAACGACATGAACATAAACCTACCCAAAAGCTCGTTCCGGCGCAAGATCACCTTCCTGCTGGTAGGCCTCCTGGTTGTGGCCCTGGTCCTGATGGCCTTAGGCAGCATAGGGTTTGGGTTGAAACTGTATGAAGAGACCAACAGCCGGCAGATGCACGACCAGATGGAAGCCGCCAGGTCTTCCCTGGAGGAATACATTCGTTTCGCTGACCGGTCCGACGATCCCATGGACAACGTCATTGAGCTGATGAACACCATCAACAGGCTTTCCTCCAACATCCAGATCCATGTGAACCTGTATGATCCCCACGGCAGGCTGCTGCGTTCATCCCAGCCACAGATATTTGAACGACACCTGCTGAGTGCGCGTATGAACGGAGAGGCCTTCAGGGAAATGCACCAGAACGAACGGCCGCAGTTCATACAAAAGGAGCAGATAGGCTCCCTGGTATATTTTTCTATGTACGCCCCCCTGTACAACACAAACGGGGATCTGGTGGCCTATATTAATATTCCCTACCTTTCCGGGCAAACGGACGTCACCAGGGACACTTCAGCCATAGTGGCCGCTATCGTCAACCTGTACCTGCTGTTACTGCTGGGTGCGGTTTTTGTAAGTTTCGCCTTTTCAAATCAAATCACGCGGCCCCTGGCAGAACTGGAAGAGAAGATCAGCCGGCTGGATGTTACCCGCAAACCGGAGCATATCCATTACACATCCGACGATGAGCTGGGAATTCTGGTGAATGCCTACAACAAAATGGCGGATGACCTGAATGAAAGCACCAAGCGTCTGGCTCAAAGCGAAAGGGAACAGGCCTGGAGGGAGATGGCCCGTCAGATTGCCCACGAGATCAAGAATCCCCTTACCCCCATGCGCCTGAGCATCCAGCACCTTATACGGCTCAAACAGGAAGGTTCATCCAAATGGCTTGACCATTTTGACAAGATCGTGACATCCCTTCTGGAACAGATTGATATCCTGTCCAACGCAGCTTCGGAGTTTTCCAGTTTTTCACGTTTCAACACCGAAGAACCCGTTGAAGTGGAGCTGAATACCCTTATAAAAGAACAGATCGTGCTGTTTTCCACTTTTGAACATATCAAAATCCATTTTGAATCAGCTGTACGGGACGCCCGTGTGAATGTAAGACGTACACAATGGGTCAGCGTATTGGTGAACCTGCTGTCGAACGCGGTACAATCGGTCGAAGAGCAGTCTATCGGAGTGATAAGCATACAGCTGAAGGATGAAGGTGAGACATACCTGATAAGTGTGTCAGACAACGGACAGGGAGTATCCCCTGAAAACAGGCACAAACTGTTCAAGCCCAATTTCACCACCAAGAGCGGAGGAACGGGACTGGGCCTGGCCATATGCAGGGGCATCGTGGAACAATACAGGGGAGAGATATTCTATACTTCTTCTGAATGGGGAGGAGCCAGCTTCAACGTAAGGATCCCCAAGAAGCCCGTCATTTAAAAAGAGGATCGGCGTAAGCCCTCACGTCTTCTTCACTGATCTTGTCGGAAGACAGGATGATCAGTCTTTCAATCACGTTCCTCAGTTCACGAACATTTCCCGTCCAGCCGAGCTTTTGCAGTTCTTCTATGGCTTCGGGGGTGATGGTTCTCCTGACCATCCCGTATTCGGAACAAATCTGTTCTATGAAATAATCGGCCAGCAGGGGAATGTCTTCCCTGCGCTCAGCCAGCGGCGGTACGTGAATAATGATCACACTCAGGCGGTGGTACAGATCCTCACGGAAATTGCCTTTGCTGATCTCGGCTACGAGGTCCTTATTGGTTGCTGCAATGACTCTTACGCTGACACTGATGTCCTTGTCCGAACCCACACGCGTGATCCTGTTTTCCTGCAGGACACGCAACACCTTAGCCTGTGCCGCCAGGGACATGTCTCCGATTTCGTCAAGGAAAAGCGTTCCGCCGTCGGCCTGCTCAAATTTCCCTTTGTGTTGTCGGATGGCCGAGGTAAAAGAACCTTTTTCATGCCCGAAAAGTTCACTTTCTATCAGTTCCCCGGGGATCGCGGCACAGTTTACCTCGACGAAAGGCATTTTGTTGCGTTGACTTTTTTCGTGCAGCCACCGGGCCACCAGTTCCTTCCCGGTACCGTTGGAACCCGTGATCAGCACCCGGGCCTCGGTGCCTGCCACCCTGTCTATCATATCCCATATTCGGGTTATGGCAGCAGATTTCCCGATCAGCGGAGGTACCTTGCCCTCTTTTCTTTTCAGTTTCTTGTTTTCCTGCACCAGGGATGTCCTGTCACCGGCATTGCGCAGGGTGATCAGGATCCTGTTCAGATCCAGGGGTTTCTCAATAAAGTCGTAAGCCCCCTTTTTTATGCATTCCACAGCTGTGTCAATATTGCCGTGTCCCGAAATCATGATTACCGGTGCGTCGAATTCCATTTCCTGGATTTTTTCCAACACTTCAATACCGTCTATTCCGGGCATTTTGATGTCACAGAAAACGGCATCGATCTGAACCTTTCCCTTCTCGAGAAAAGACAGCCCCTGTTCCCCGTTTTCGGCAAGTACAATTTCATTGCCCTCGTATTCCAGGATCTCCCTGAGCGTGTTGCGTATGCTTTTCTCGTCGTCAATGATCAATATTCTCATACTTCCCTCTTTTGTCGTTTGCAAAGATAACCTGAATTTCACAAATAGGAGATTTTCCGTTACATTTGAGTCAGATTATGAAGCATATCATCATAGCCATCGACGGACATTCGTCAACGGGAAAAAGTACTTTTGCAAAAGCCATCGCCTCTGTCCTGGACTATACATACCTGGATTCCGGAGCGCTGTACAGGGCAGTGACCCTGTATGCCCTGCAGCACGGTATGATCGGCGAGAACGGAATTCCTCACGCACAAAGGATCGCAGACAGCCTGCCCGCTATATCGCTGTCTTTCAGAAAGGATCCCGTTTCGGGTAAAAACCGGACATGGATGAACGGACACAACGTGGAAGAGCTCATCCGGAGTCTCGAGGTTTCGCGGCACGTCAGTCCCGTTTCCGAAATCTCGGAGGTAAGGGATTTTGTGGATGTGCAGCTCAGGAAATGGGGGGAAAAAAAGGGGATCGTGATGGACGGACGCGATATCGGCTCGGCCGTGTTCCCGAATGCAGAACTGAAGATATTCATGACGGCACCTGCAGAGATCAGGGCGCGAAGACGGCTTGAAGAGATGACCGCCAAAGGAGAAAAGGCAAGTTATGAGGAAGTGCTGGCCAATGTCCTTGAACGTGACCGCCTGGATTCAGGCAGGGAAAAGCATCCGCTCGTGAAGGCACCGGACGCGGTTTTGCTTGACAACGGGAACATGACTGTTGAACAACAGATGGAATGGTTTAAAAAATTAATGAAACGCAAATGGGGTATCACGTTGAAATAGACAAACGATCAGGCTTCTGCAGCGGGGTTATCAGTGCCATAACCTGTGCCGAAAAGGCCCTTGAAACCAACCGGGAAGTGTACTCACTGGGAGCCATCGTTCACAACAACGAAGAATTACACCGGCTGGAATCCAAAGGGCTCAAAGTGATCGGGCGGAAAGACCTGTCCGACCTGCCTGCCAATACCACGGTGCTCATACGCGCGCACGGAGAACCTCCCTCCACTTATGAAATTGCTGCGTCCCGTAATATTGATCTTCTGGAGTGCACCTGCCCCGTGGTACTTCAGTTACAGAAAAAGATCAAACAGGAATACGCCCGGATCAGACCGGACAACGGCAAGATCCTTATCTTCGGAAAGAAAGGACATGCAGAAGTGGAAGGCCTGCTGGGTCAGGTGGACGGAGATGCCATCGTAGTGGAAAACTACAGGGAAGCGGGTAAGATCACCCTTCCCGAAGGGCCGGTGTCTCTTTTTTCACAGACCACAAAAAACCCCGATGAATACAAAAAAACAGCCGACAACATACGCGTACTGATGCAAAAAAGTGGACTGGATACGGGAAAACTGAAAATCTTCAACACCATATGTGCCCAGGTCAACGGCCGTCAGGAAGCCCTGATCCGTTTTGCCAAAAGCAAATCCATCATACTTTTTGTGGCGGGAAAAGAAAGTTCCAACGGAAAAGTCCTTTTCCGCATCTGCAAAGAGGCCAACCCACGGACGTATGCGATAGAGAATCCCGGGGATATTTCTGCCCAATGGTTCCGCCCGGGAGATCTGGCCGGAATATGCGGAGCGACTTCCACCCCGTTCTGGCTTATGGAAAAGGTCGCCGAAAAAGTCCGTAACCTGTAATGAAAGGGATTTACGCCGATATTCTGTTGCCTTTGGCCCTGGAAGGACTGCTTACGTACAGGGTCCCGGAAGAACTTGCCGGAGCGGCAAAGAGGGGACAACAGGTAAAGGTCCCCGTTGGTAAAGGCATACATACCGGTGTGATTTTCAATGTGGCGGAACATACCGGGGCAGTGAGTGACCCGAAAGAGATCCGGGATATTGTTGAAATTGTCAACGCACTGCCCATCGTTTCGGAAAACGCCCTCGTTCTCTGGGAATGGATAGCCCGTTACTATATGTGCCCGCCGGGAATGGTCGCCAAAACAGGCCTTTCCATGTATTCTTTCAGAAGAAGGGCCGAATCCGTATCCGAGGAAAGGGACCATGTGCCCGTACCGGGCAAACCGTTGTATGCGGAAGGACCTGACCGTACGGGAATTTACAGGGAGCATGTACGACAGACGCTCTCCCGGGGACAACAGTGTCTTATCATCTGTCCGGACATGGTTTCCTGTGAAAGTATCTATGAAAAACTGCTTCCGGATTTCAAGGAACAACTGATCTGTTTTCATTCCAAAAGGCCTCTCAGGGAGCAGAGCCGGGCAAAAAAAGAACTTTATGCAGGCAATCCGGTCGTTGTCACAGGAATGCAGCAGTCTCTCTTTCTTCCTTTTACGGATCCGGGTCTTATTGTTGTAGAAAGGGAAGAGCACCCGGGCCACAAACGGAACGATTCCGCCCCTCACCTGCATGCCAGGGATACGGCGCTCATGATGGGACAGATATATGGTTCCCGGGTATTGCTGGGATCTGCCGTTCCTTCACTGGAAACGCTACACAATACGGTCACCGGGAAATTCGGGCACCTGAAAACACCGGACAGGGTTACGGACCGGGAGAACAGGATCATCATCACCGATACATCCGATCCGTTTGTTCAAAAAAACATGAAAGGGTTCCTGGATGTACGCTCGTACGGGGCACTCAGGGAATGTCTTGACAAGGGCATGGAAGCCCTGTTGGTAGAAGCCGATCCGATGTCAGTTGAAAATCATGTTCCGGTTCCGGGGATTACCGTCTGCAAACCTTTCCGGACCCACCACCATCTTGGAAAAGACATCGGTATGATTTCTTTCCTGCATACCGAAAAACTCCTGTCCAGAAAACATTTTCGTGCTACCGAGCAAGCCTGTCACGCTGCCGGAAACGTTATGAGGTGGGTGGCCGCTCAGGATAAGCCGGTCCCAGTCTTTTTCCAAAGCTCCGATGTGGATCATCCTTTCTATGAAGCCCTGCGGGAAGGCCTTTCCGATTCTTTTCTTCATCATCTGCTCGAGGAACGAAAACGATACGGATATCCTCCTTTTACAAGGATGATCATGCTCACAGTATCACACAACAAAAAAACGACTGCCCTGACAAAAGCAACGATGCTCCTTAACCGTCTTGGACAGGAGAAATGGCCGGCCAGGGCGGAAGGTCCTTTCCTCCCGTTTGAAACACGCATGGTACAGTTTTCCTATCGCTTGCAGATCACCATTCCAAAAAACGTGAAAATACAGCCGCTGAAAGAAATCATTTCAGCGGCCGTTAAGGAGATGCCCCTGGCTCCCGCCCGCTGCAGGATCGATGTGGACCCTGCCTGATGTTACATTTTACGGATTTTCAGCTTCTGTCCGGGATATATCCTGGAATTGTTGCCCAGTCCGTTCAGGGAACGGATATTCTGTACCGTGATCCCGAATTTATTGGCGATATCCCAGAGGTTGTCTCCCTGTTTGATGGTATAGTATTCAAAGGATCCGTCGTGGGAAGTGGCCACTGTGGCAGAAGTGTAGATTTTTAATGTGCCGCCGGCGTATATGGTGTTGTTGCGCATATTGTTCCAGGAACGGATGTTGGCGGCACTTACCTTGTATTTCTCGGCGATGCCCCCCAGTGTTTCCCCCCGCTGCACTTTGTGTGTGATCAGATTTCCCTGTGCCCTGGCGGCAGGGATCCCCCGGGAGGAAGAGGTGCTTTGTGCGGCAGAAGCCTGTGGTGCCCCGGATCCTTTTGAATAGATGATCAGACGCTGGTTGGGAACGATCCTGTCCGAACGGAGACCGTTCCAGTATTTCAGATCGGCGATCCTAACCCCGTAACGGTATGCAATATGACTGAGGGTTTCCCCGCTGCGCACCCTGTGAGTGACCTGTGTATCGGAAGCTGTTGCCCTGGTGTTCAGGATCAGGGGATTAAAATAGACACTGTCCCTGTATGAAAATATCGTATCCTGCAGTGCAGCGAACTCTCCGCTGTATTCGTAAGGAAGTCGCAATATATAGGGACGCTCCACGCCGGGTATGATGTCCTTGGTGTATTGAGGATTCAGGTCCCTCAACTGATCCATTGATATGTCCAGGAACGAGGTGATCTGTTCAAAATGGAGCATTCTGTTAACCTCGAACGTATCTACATGTGCAGGCATTTCTATTGGAAGCGGCCTGATCTGGTGTTCGTTGTAATAACGCATGGTATACAGGGCCGCGACAAAGGCCGGTACATAACCGCGGGTTTCCCGTGGTAAAAAGGGATATATGTCCCAGAACTCCCGGGACCCTCCCGCCCTGCGGATGGCTTTATTCACATTTCCCACCCCGCAATTGTAAGAGGCTATGGCCAGTACCCAGTCCCCGTATATACGGTAGGAATCTAGAAGGTAACGGGCAGCAGCATCTCCCGAGACGATGGGATCAAGTCTTTCATCTACGTAGGAATTGATGGTAAGGTTGTAATTCAACGCCGTTCGGTACATGAATTGCCACATGCCCGTAGCCCGGGCCCTGGAGACGGCCCTGGGATTGAGGGCAGATTCGATCACGGCCATGGCTTTCAGCTCCAGCGGCATGCTGTAAGAATCGAGGATCTCTTCGAACAATGGCATATAATATTGTGCCAGACCTAAAATCGTGGGAATACGGTCGGGCATCTTCTGGGTATAGTGTATGATATGGTTCTTCACTATATTGTTGTACGGGAGCTTGATGAAACTGTTCATCCTGGTCAGTCTTTCAATATATACCGAGTCGGGTATGCCGGAACTTAACATGGCTGTGTCCAGGTTTTCCAGTGTCATGGGATCGGGCAACTGGTTCAGCAGATTCTGATGATAATACAAGCTCAGACGCTGTTCCGTCGACAGGGAATCGTATCCGAAATCCGTTTCGACAGCAGGACTGTCAAACCCGCCTTCATTGATCTCTCCGTTCATATACAGAGAGTCTGCCGCAGGCAATTCCATGGTCATAAGGGCTTGCTGCAGCGAGTCGGTCAGTCTTAACAGGGAATCCACCTGTCGGGTCAGCTGTTTTTTCGATGGTCTTTTAATGATCTGTGCTCCCAGGGGAACGGGAGACAGTGTGAGGATAAGCAATAAAAAGATCAGGGATTTAGATTTCATATCAGGAACAATTGTTAAAAGGTTAATCTCATTTGGATTCCGGCACCCGGAAAGGCGGCAGAAGCATAGCCGGCAGCGGGGATCAGCCCCGGCTCTATCCGCAGGGTAAGGTCATCGCTGATGTCAAAATCCCTGAAGTGTGCAAAGACGTTGGCATCTATGACATTCAGGGCATACACCAGGACCGTGGCAATGACGGAGTAATCCCTGTAACGACGGAAAGAATCCCTGTACCATTTGATATTCTCAGGTGTCATCCAGCCGTCGTACTCGGATGGTTTCGCGGTAGCATGGTTGTACATGGTCTTGTAGCGTTGGTACTGAAGCCCGTTGTATTGCCAGAAATACCCGCAGGCAATGAGCCCGCCGTAGATGATGGGAAGCTTCCAGTAATCCCCGTTGTATATTTGTCCCAGACCCGGCAGCAGCGCAGAAAAAAGCGTTGCCCTGGCAGGCAGGATCTCTTTCTCGTGCTTAAACTGTACCACCCCGTCCAGCAGGCTGCCCCAGTAAACCAGACCGGCCCCGGCATAACACAGGTTTCTGTACAATTCATAGGATTCATTCCCCGTATCCAGATATTTCATGTTGAAACGGTACCCCATGTAGATCCCGGCACCAAGGCCTGCATATACTGCAGGTATCTTCCAGTATTGACGGTTGTAGGCCTGTGAATACCCCGGGAGGATTACCGCTCCGGAAAAAACACGACCCAGTTTCAGGGTGTCTTTTCCCGACAGTGCAGAATAATAAGTGCGCAGTTTGAACGGCTCCTTTGCCTGCACCGTAGTGTCCCCTGCCTGGCGTGTTCCCTGATCTCCCATATCCACTGCAAACTGCCCGTATGCGACGGGAAGAAAGCAGAACAGAAAAAGAAAAAATACAAGGTTACGTTTCACAAATAATGACCTGCTATATATTATTTTTCTCCAGGACATCCAGAAAAGATTCCATTTCCGAATCACCGGAGCAATGTATGGTCAGGACTCCCTCGCCTCTTGCATTTCTTTTCACGCTTATGTTGTGATTAAAAAATCTGCCGATCCTTTCCAGTACGCGGTAATAGACATCGGGCAATTCTGTCTCCTGCGTCCGGCTCGCCGCTTTCTCACCGTCTGCCTGGCGCACCATGTTTTCTACCTGTCTGACCGACAGATCTTTCTCCACAATCTTTCCGGCCAGAGCCAGTCGTGCCGCATTGTCATCCAGGGACAGCAACGCCCTCGCATGACCCATGGTAAGTGCGCCTGCCCTTATGAGCAACTGGACCTCTGCAGGCAATTGTAAAAGTCTGAGATAGTTCGCAACAGTGGCTCTTTTCTTGCCCACCCTTTCTGCAAGCTTCTCCTGAGTGAGTTCGCATTCTTCTGTCAGACGCTGGAACCCGAAAGCAATTTCCATAGCATCCAGGTTCTCACGCTGTATGTTTTCTACCAGGGCCATTTCCAGTAAAGCCCCGTCTTCTACCTGCCTGATGTATGCAGGCACTTTTGTCAGACCGGCCAGCCTGGCTGCCCGCAACCGTCTTTCTCCGCTGATCAGCTGATACCTGTCTCCGGAAAGCTTGCGGAGTGTGATGGGCTGGATCAGCCCCAGGTTCTTTATGGAATGCGCCAGTTCGGCCAGCGATTCTTCATTGAATTCCTTGCGTGGCTGTTCCGGATTGACTTCTATCAGATCTATCTGTATCAGTGAAGTTCCTTCCAATTGGGGAAGTACTACGGGATTCCGGGGTTTCCAGTCTGACAGGGAAGGAGATTCCGATATCAGGGCCCCAAGTCCTTTTCCCAAAGCCGGTTTTTTAGTCATTTTGATTCTTCTTTAAAAATTCCCGGGCAAGATTCAGGTAATTGTTACTGCCTACGGAGGCGGCATCGTACAGAATCACGGGTTTTCCGTGAGAAGGTGATTCGCTCAGCCGTACATTCCTCTGAATGACCGTCTGAAAAACCATATCCCTGAAATGATGCCTTACCTCTTCAACTATCTGGTTGTGTGATCGCAGACGCACATCATACATGGTCAGAAGGAATCCTTCAATGGCCAGGGAGGGGTTCAGACGGCTTTGTACAATTTTTATGGTGTTGAGCAGTTTTCCCAGTCCTTCCAGAGAAAAGAATTCGCACTGTACGGGAATGATCACGGCATCAGCCGCAGTCAGGGCATTGACTGTGATCAGTCCCAGGGACGGGGAACAATCTATAAAAATATAATCGAAGTGCTGACGTATGCCGTCAAGGTGCTGCTTCATTACCTGCTCGCGGTCAGGCACTGAAAGAAGCTCTATCTCGGCACCCACAAGATCAATATGGGAAGGAATGAGCTTCAGCCCGTCTATCTCTGTCTGGAGGATCGTTTTTTCCACCGGCACCTTTCCGATAAGACACTCGTACAGGGTGTCTCCGCTGCCGGCGTTGGGATCGAAACAAAGCCCTGAAGTGGTGTTCGCCTGTGGATCTGCATCAACCAATAAAACATTTTTTTCCATCACTGCAAGAGATGCTGCCAGATTGATGGCTGTGGTCGTTTTTCCTACTCCCCCCTTCTGATTCGCTATGGCGATTACTTTTCCCATAAATGTGCCTGTTTGATTTCAATTGGGCAAATATACTATAAATAGAACAAATATTCTTACTTTTACACTCTCATTTCAAAGCCCGTCATTATGCCCTCTAACAGGTGGATGATCATATTGAACCCTATCGCAGGTGGTGGTAAAACGGCCCTGATGTGGCCTCGTATCTCCAATTTTTTCCTGGAAAAAAACATTGTGTTTGAATGTGTGTTCACAAAGCACAAGTATCATGCCGTTACCATAACCATCGAAGCCATACGTGAAGGCATACGCAATTTCATCGTCATTGGGGGAGACGGGACTTTCCATGAAGTGATCAACGGGATTTTCTACCAGCAAGATGTCCCTACGCAAAGCATCACCCTGGGTATTGTACCCATAGGAACAGGCAATGATTTTGTCTATGCCTACAAAATCCCCACGGATTACGTGAAGGCTATGGAAACGATCATAGAACAGCATACCGTTCTTACCGACGTGGGATGGGTTTCTTTCCAGGATTTTGGAATCGAAAGATCCAGATACTTCGCCAATGCGGCCGGCATGGGTCTGGATGCGGCTGTGATCAGACATTATGAAAAGGTAGTGGAACAGGACAACAAAAGAGGTAAAACTCAATACCTGAACAGCCTGCTGCACCAGTTCCTTTTTTACCGGCCCAAAGACCTCAGGGTCCTGATCGACGGGAATGTGTTTTACGAAGGGCCCGTGCTCACCTGCAGCATAGGTATGGGGATCTGCATTGGCAGCGGGATGAAAGCCCTGCCTCTATCCATCCCGGATGACGGATTGTTTGATGTTACACTGGTGGGGCCCCTGAATAAAATTTCACTGGCGCTGAGGATCAGGGATTTTATTGAAGGAAAAGTATATTCATTCAAGGAGGCTCACCACGGAAGGGGCAAGACGGTGGAAGTGCTCCCAAACAGCAAGAATACCACTTTTCTGGAAACAGACGGGGAACTTATGGGCACTCCGCCCTTTGTATTCAGGATCCTGCCCGGATCCCTGAGGCTGATCGCCGGGAAAGATTTCGTCCCTTTCGTCAAAAACGAAACCGCACCTGAACCTTAGATTCACAGGAAAAAGACCCTCCCGCTGTACACGCAAACCTGACCCACAGGTCAAGGGACTGAAAGGGAGCATACCGCATGTTTATATAACTTCTGAAGCCTTTCCCGTAAAGGGCAGGTACCGAGAACCCGTACAACACATCAGATTCGTACATATATATCCTGGAATCCCACGAACCTGTGTTGAAATACGACACCCGGAAAGATCCCCCGAATTTTTTCCCCGCTCCCCCGCAGGTCATTTCAGCATACACAGCATATCCCCAGTCATTCACCTTTCCGGGAAGTAGACAATGCACCCCGTCTGCACGAAATCTGAGGCCCAGCAAACCGTTCAGCGGCAAACCGCACTGTAAGCGCAGGGATTGCCTGTCGGTAACGCCTTTGTCAGATAAGGACCGCTGCTGTCGCAGAGAAATCATCTGATCGCCGGAATACAACTGTACCCGTCCTTCCCAGCCATAAGAAGGTTCCCTGCACAGATAACGGGCTTTCGGGAACAGCCAGAACCAAAGGCTCCCGTCTAATTTCCAGGATCGCTGCAAAACAAGATCCCCGGTCAGCTGCAGGCTGAATTCGTTGGATGAGGTGCTGTTGCGGCCGAGAGCCGCTCCGTAAGCCGTGGTGAAGGAAGGAGAGAAGCATCGTAAGAGCACGCCTGCCCTGTTCCCGTTCCTGCCGTAACACAGGATGCCGGCAAGTACAGCCGGGGCAAAACCCGCATCAACGGCGGTTTCAGAGAAAAAACGCAACGACCTCCACCTAAGGGAAAAATCCGCCGAAATCCCTCCGAAAGGTACGGATCTGTTCTTATAAGCGTTGTAATATGTAATCCTGCCGGCATCCTGACGGTCGTATCCGTACCCCAGGGCTGTTACCCCCGCTTTCCATCCTTCTCCCGTACAGGACAAATTGGCTCCGGCTGCCCAGGCGAACAGGGCATTTTTCTTTTCAGTTTCAAGGGGAGTCCTGTGATAACCGGTGGTGACAAGCGAGGTAAAGCCTTCGTCAGTGATCCTGGCATCGAGCGCCCTGGCGGAGGCAAAAACGGACAATTCAAAATACCTGTGGCGGAATGTGGCTCCCACTCCCCTGAAAAAGAGATTTTCATCACGGGAGGTATAGGGGGTCAGGCCCATTTCATTGTTGCATAAAGACGAAGTGGAGGATGCTTTCCCAAACCGGGTCCCGTTCCACAACATCAGTCCCTGGCCGAACCTGGCCCTGAAATCACCTGCCACCAAAGACTTTAGGGCCCCGGGACCCTGCAGGGATATATGAAAAGACAGAAAATCTGCCACAGCCCTTTCTCCCGGATCGCTTTCCAGGGTAATGCCGCATCGCAGACGGTCGTAATAGCTGAAGGCATAACGGCCGTAGCGGTACCAGGGAATACCAAGGTATCGTGTATTGGGACGGGCAAGGTATTCCCGGGCCGTAACAGGGCTGTACTCCTCAGCTCTGGGAAAACGCGTTCGTGTCTGCATCAGTACGGTATGTTTGCCGTAGCGGGCCAGGGACCGCAGATCCGTTTTTCGAGGTGCCTTGTGTTGCTCAAGGGTGAAAAACAGGGGAAGCAGGTCCGACACTTCCCCGGTAAAACCGGGTATCAGAAAAATCTCGGCCCAGGAAAAAAAGAGCCCGTAACGCTCCCTGTGGTCGAGCAGGGAAGCGATCTGGTAAGGCGTCAGGAAGCCGGCAATTTCCAGATCGTCCCGGGTTGCCGAATTGATGTTTTTCCGGGAATGCAGCATTTCTTCCATGTCCTGACCGGTAAAGCCGTGGTCCCTGGCCAGGTTTTCCAAAAAGATATCCGTTGACTGTGCATGGACAACACAGACACAAGTGCCGAAAAACAGCACACTAAAAAAAGTTCTCATGATCAGTTCCCCTCTTGCGCTCCCCTCTGATGAGCCTTATTTTAAATTAATGATCCTGTATCTTGAAACGGTATTGAATGTCTTTGATCTTCTCGTTGGCTTCCTCGACTTTCCGGCCAAGGGTCTCATGGAATGCCCTCATTTTCAATGCCAGGTCCTTATCTGACAGCGACAGTATACGGGCAGCGAAGATGGCCGCGTTCCGTGCTCCGTCCAGCGCCATGGTAGCGACCGGAATGCCCGACGGCATTTGAAGGATGGAGAGAATGGAATCCAGCCCGGACAATGATTGTGAAGATTTGACGGGAACACCAATCACGGGGATTTGGGCATAGGCTGCCACTACCCCGGGCAGGTGTGCCGCCCCTCCGGCTCCGGCAATGATCACCTTCACGCCTCTTTGGGATGCGCTTTTCGCATACTCCGCCACCTTGTCCGGGGTGCGGTGTGCAGAAAGGGCGTTCATTTCAAAGGGAATCTCCATCTGGTCCAGGAAACGGGCTGCTTCTTCCATGACGGGCATATCGGACATGCTGCCCATTATGATACTGACTTGAGGTTTCATTTACTTTGACAGTTAAAAGTTCAAATTTAATGATTATTTTTGTTCCATGGAACGCATTACCCTTCACGACAAAACTTTCCGCACTTATATCCCGTACGCGGAAATTGACAAAGCCATTTCAAAGGTGGCTCAACAAATCAACAGGGACCTTATGAATGAAGACAGACCGGTCTTTCTGGGTATCCTGAACGGATCGTTTATGTTCACTTCCGACCTGATGAAAAAGATTGACCTGAACTGCATGGTCACCTTTGTGAAGCTGGCTTCGTACAGCGGGACTGAAAGTACCGGGGACGTTAAGGAAGTGCTTGGATTATGCGCCGATATCACCGGCCGGACCGTGGTGGTTGTGGAGGATATCGTGGACAGCGGCACAACCATTGTCAAACTGGTGGAAGATCTGAAAAAGAAAAATCCCAAACAGATCAAAATATGTACCCTGTTGCTGAAACCCGATGCCTACAAGCAGGAAATTCCCCTGGACTACGTATGTATCAGGATCCCCAACGATTTTGTAGTAGGTTACGGTTTGGATTACAACAACCTGGGAAGACAATACAAAGACCTTTACGTAATAGATTGAATCATGCTGAACATTATTATAGCCGGCCCTCCCGGATCGGGAAAGGGGACACAGGCCAAATTGATGGTAGAGGCATTCGGATTTATCCACCTCTCAACCGGGGACATGCTAAGACGGGAAATTGAACTGGGCTCACCGCTGGGCAAAGAAGTTGAATCCATCCTTGCCAGGGGAGATCTGGTGTCCGATCAGATCGTTATTTCCCTGATATCCAACAATGTCAATGCACATCCCCGGGCAAGGGGCTTTCTTTTTGACGGTTTCCCAAGAACCCTGGCACAGGCACAGGCTCTGGATGCATTCCTTGAGAAGACAGGGCATCCGCTCAGGATGATGATCCTGCTGGATGTGGACGACTCCGTCTGCGAGACGCGTCTGCTACGCCGGGCCACCCTGGAAAACCGTCCGGACGATACCGATGCCCTGAGGGTACGTCACCGCCTGGCTACCTATCACTCCCAGACCGTCCCCATCATTGAACACTACAAAAAACAGGGAAAGTTTGTTTCCGTAGACAGTTCCAAAAACCCGGAATATACTTTCAATCAGGTAAGCGAATGGCTGAAACCAATTTTGTAGATTATGTAAAACTTTTCTGTGCCTCGGGAAACGGAGGCGCCGGTTCCGTGCATCTGCTGCGGGCCAAGTATGTTCCCAAAGGTGGCCCCGACGGAGGTGACGGAGGCCGGGGCGGGCACATTATCCTTAGGGTAAATCCCCAGCTATGGACCCTGATACACCTCAAATTCAGAAAACACATCCGTGCCGGGCACGGAGAACCCGGCAGGGGCAAACTGGCCCACGGGGCGGACGGAGAGGACCAGATTGTTGAAGTTCCTGCAGGCACCGTGGTCCGAAGGGCAGAAGACGGGGAACTGATCACCGAACTGACACAACCTTCGGAAGAATACGTTCTCTGCAGGGGAGGAAAAGGGGGCCTGGGAAACAATCATTTCAAGTCGGCCACAAGGCAGACTCCCCGTTACGCCCAGCCCGGGGAAAACGGGCAGGAGGACTGGTTTATCCTGGAATTGAAATTGCTGGCAGATGTTGGCCTGGTGGGATTTCCCAATGCCGGCAAATCTACACTCCTGGCCACCCTGTCCGCCGCCAGACCGAAAATTGCCGACTATCCCTTTACCACCCTTGTCCCCCAGCTTGGGATCGTATCCCTTCCCGACAACAGGTCTTTTGTGATGGCAGACATTCCCGGCATTATCGAAGGCGCTCACGAAGGCAAAGGTCTTGGACTGCGCTTTCTTAGACATATTGAACGCAATTCCATGCTTTTGTTTATGGTCCCTGCTGACAGTCCGGACATTACAGCCGAATACAGGGTCCTGCTGGCGGAACTCCGGAAATTCAAACCGGAACTGATAGACAAACAAAGGATGCTGGCCGTTACAAAGGCTGACCTTCTGGATGAGCAGGAGGAAAAGTCGCTCCGGCGCCGGCTTCCCCGTTCTGTACCCGTGTTGCTGATCTCTTCCATAACCGGGAAAAATATTCCCCAACTCAAGGAACTGATATGGAACACCTTGTGGAATCAATAATCAGGCTTGACCAGAAACTGTTCTTCCTCCTGAACGGGGCTCATTGTGAATTTCTGGACACGGTGATGAAGGTTTTGTCCGCGATCCCGGTCTGGATCCCGCTATACCTGATGATCGCCGGAGGTTTCTTCATGATCTTGCCCCGGAGACAGGCCCTGCTGGCCACCGGGGGCATATTGCTTACGTTCCTGCTCACAGACCAGATCTCTTCCTCCCTGATAAAAAACTGGGTACAAAGGCCCAGACCATCGCATATCCCGGAATGGGAAGGGACGTTCCGTCTTCTGGAAGGAAAAGGCGGTCTCTATTCATTCGTCTCGTCACACGCCAGCAACGTTTTTGGGCTGGCGTGCTTTACCAGCTTGATATACAGAAGAAAATGGTTTACCATTCCCATAGTCACCTGGGCGATCCTCGTATCCTACAGCCGCATCTACGTGGGCAAACATTTTCCCCTGGATGTGATCTGCGGAGCCCTGACCGGCCTGTTGCTCGGCTGGGCTGTGTACAGGCTTTACAAATGGATTATCACCAAAACCGTGACAAAATGCGCTGCCTGATGGACTCCACGGTGGATCCTTACTGGAATCTGGCCGTGGAAGAGTACCTGCTAACCGCTTCCCGGGAACCGGTTTTCCGGCTCTGGAGGAACGCTCCTGCCATCATCGTAGGCAGGAATCAGAACACACATGCCGAGATCAACAGCGAGTTTGTCCGGGAAAACAACATTGCGGTGGTTCGCCGTCTGAGCGGTGGCGGAGCCGTATTTCACGATTTGGGAAATGTCAATTACACCTTTACGGACACATTTCCCGCCGGCAGCGACACGGCCGCGGTCTTTGCACGCTTTACCAGGCCCATCCTGGATGTACTGCAGGGATTGGGAGTGGCTGCCCGGCTGGAAGGCCGCAACGACCTGGTCATTGACGGTCGGAAATTTTCCGGGAATGCCATAGCACTGCATAAAGGCCGCATTCTGATGCACGGCACGTTACTATTCAGTGCGTCCATGAAAGATCTGGCATCGGCCCTGAAACCCAAGATCAGGGATAAAGGAAGGGGCGTCCCCAGCAATCCGCGGGCAGTATGCAACTTATCCGAATACCTTCCCCGGGGAATGACCATCCCCGAATTCCTGGATCTGCTGAAAAAACATGTTACCGGTAACACGGACGCTCCCTGGCGGGAACAGGCCCTTACGGCAGAAGAATGCCTGGTGATCGGATCCCTTTGTGACACCAGGTACAGGACTGATGCCTGGAATTACGGCTCACTGCCCATGCAGGGGATTATTCGCAGCTCACGTTTCCCTGGCGGGAACATGGAGGTCCGCATGAACCTTACCCCGGCGAATGTCATAGACAGTGTAAAGATCTACGGTGATTATTTCTTCCTGGCTCCCACCTCGGACATTGAAGAAGCACTGAAGGGCTGCCCCCGCGACAGGGAATCGATCAGCCGGTGTCTGGAACAGTTTGCCCTGGAAGATTATTTCCGCAACATGCCGCCCTCGGCCCTTACCGACCTCTTACTCTGACTGCTGTTCCAGCAGCTCCAGCATCCTTACCGCACACAACGAGACAGGCGTTCCCGGGCCAAAAACGGCAACGGCACCTGCGTCGTACAATTCCTGGTAGTCCTGGGCCGGGATGACACCGCCCACAATGACCATGATATCTTCCCTTCCCATTTTCTTCAGGGCATTCACCACCTGGGGAACCAGCGTTTTATGGCCTGCCGCCAGAGAAGAAACACCTATGATATGCACATCGTTCTCTATGGCCTGGCGGGCTGCTTCCTCGGGAGTCTGGAACAAAGGCCCCATATCCACGTCAAAACCAATATCGGCATACCCGGTAGCCACCACCTTGGCACCACGGTCATGTCCGTCCTGACCCAGTTTGGCAATCATTATGCGTGGCTGGCGACCTTCCCGTTCCGCAAAACGGGCTGCCATCTGCCTGGCTTTTTCAAAATTGAGGTCGCCCTTTGCTTCTGATAAATATACACCCTTGTTCATACGAATAACAGCTTTGTAACGTCCTGCAACTTTTTCACAGGCATCCGATATTTCTCCCAATGTCGCCCTGTTACGGGCCGCATCCACCGCCAGTTCCAGCAAATTGCCCGATCCGCTGCGTGCGGCGGACGTGATGGCCTCGAGCGAGGCTTCCACTTTTTTTGCATCCCTGTTCTTTTTGAGTTCTTCCAGGCGGGCTATCTGGGAAAGCCGGACCTTCGTATTGTCCACATCCAGGATTTCTATGGGATCTTCCTTTTCCAGCCGGTATTTATTGACCCCCACCAGTACATCCATCCCGGAATCAATGCGTGCCTGGGTACGTGCAGCGGCCTCTTCGATCCTGAGCTTGGGAAGTCCGGTTTCAATAGCCCTGGCCATCCCGCCCAGCGCTTCTATCTCCAGGATCAGCTTCCAGCCTTCGTGAGCCATCTGCTGCGTAAGTGATTCAACATAATAGGACCCTGCCCAGGGATCGATGCTTCTGCAGATCTCTGTCTCATCCTGCAGGTACAATTGTGTGTTGCGGGCGATCCTTGCCGAGAAATCAGTGGGAAGTGCGATGGCCTCGTCCAGTGCGTTGGTATGCAGGCTCTGTGTATGTCCCAGCGCGGCTGCCATGGCTTCTATGCAGGTGCGTGAAACGTTGTTGTAAGGGTCCTGCTCGGTCAGCGACCATCCCGAAGTTTGACAATGTGTCCTGAGTGACAGTGATTTTGGGTTCTTCGGATTGAAACCCTTAACGATCTTTGCCCAAAGCATGCGTGCTGCACGCATTTTGGCGATCTCTTTGAAATGGTTCATTCCAATGGCCCAGAAAAAGGATATCCGGGGGGCGAAATCGTCAATATCCATACCGGCTTTTACCCCTGTCCGCAGGTATTCCAGACCATCGGCCAGGGTATAGGCCATCTCTATCTCGCTGGTCGCCCCGGCTTCCTGCATGTGATACCCCGATATGGAAATGGAGTTGAAACGGGGCATCTTGCCGGCCGTGTAGGCAAAAATGTCTCCGATAATCCGCATGGAAAATTCCGGCGGATATATGTATGTGTTCCGGACCATGAATTCCTTGAGGATATCGTTCTGGATGGTCCCGGTCAGTTCCTCGGTCTTTGCTCCCTGTTCCTGCCCGGCTACAATATAAAAAGCCAGAACGGGCAATACGGCCCCGTTCATGGTCATGGACACTGACATGCGGTTGAGTGGTATCCGGTCAAAGAGCACTTTCATATCCTCTACCGAACAAATGCTCACACCGGCCTTACCCACATCACCCACCACGCGGGGATGGTCAGCATCGTACCCGCGGTGCGTTGCCAGGTCAAAGGCTACAGAAAGGCCCTTCTGTCCTGCTGCCAGGTTTCTTCTGTAAAAAGCATTTGATTCCTCTGCCGTGGAAAATCCGGCATACTGTCTGATCGTCCACGGTTTTTGCACATACATGGTGCTGTAGGGTCCCCTGAGGTAAGGCGGAATGCCTGCGGCGTACTGCAGGTGTTCCATGTTCTCGATGTCTTTTGCTGTATAATATGCTTTCATAATCCCAGTTCGTTTTGGTATTGAATGAGCGTTTCCGGAAGGTTGCTCCGAAGACTGATGAAATGATCCGTACCCTGAGAGATCAGGATATCCTTACAGGGAGGATCCCCGGCCACAGTCAATATTACGCCTTTGTTCAGGGAAGCCGCTATCAGGGGAACTGCCGTTTCATATTCCTCATCGGAAGAGCAGGCTACCACAATACGCGCCCCGGAACTGTTCGCTGCCTGTGTGCCTTCTTCAGGTGTAGCAAAATGGTTGTTGTCAATAATCCTGAACCCCCCGACTCCAAAAAAATTCGATGCAAACTGCGCACGTGCCCTGCACATGGACAAGTTCCCGAAAGTCAGAAGGAACACAGACGGGATATTCAGGGCATTTTCAGTCCGTAAACGCAATGACTCAAAAATCCCGGCAGCACGCATTCCCGGTGCTTCGCCTCGCGGATCGAATCCCTGAGGAGCTTTGGCCCCCTGATCGGGATACTGGTTTATGCCTACCAGGACCTCTTTACGGGTAGCCAGGTTTTGTAACCGGCGTTCCCGTGTCTGACGGACAGATTCCAGGATCCAGGCGGCGCCCTGCAAGGTGGAGACACCTCCCTGCTGTTGCAACTGACCGGCAAATTTTTGGGATTCGCTTAAAATAGAATGTGTAAGATTTTCAACATAGTAGGAACCTGCCGCCGGGTCGGTGACCTGGTTAAACCTGGCCTCTTCCTTGAGGATGATCTGTATGTTCCTGGCCAGGCGATAACTGTGCCCGGACCCGTCAGCCACTACCCTGTCGAAAGGAAGGACCTCCATGGAGTCAACCCCGGCAACGGCTGCGGACATGGCTTCTGTCGTTCCCCGTAACAGGTTCACGTACATATCGTATGCAGTCTGATTCCAGGAACTGGTGGTGGCGTGAACGCTCATGGGGGCCTCCGCAATACTGTGCCAGAAGATCCTTGCTGCACGGAACTTGGCGATCTCCAGGAAATAATGAGATCCTATACCCATGTGAAAATGGATGGCACGCGCCGCCAGCCCGGGAGGCACCCCCTTGTCCGTCAGCACGTGATAGTAATGGGAGCCCATGGCCATAGAGCAGGCAAGTTCCTGAACAATACCCGCTCCCATATTCTGGATTTTATATCCCGAGACTGCGATAACACGTATTTGCGGATACTGACTGCAGGCTTCCACCAGTGCTTTCAATACTTCGGCTTCCTTCCCGGAAAAAGACCCGTCGTGCAACAGGGCATCTCCCAGGGGATCGAAGGCAAAACGGGCCCTGACCTGTTCAGGAGGGGTTCCCGCGGACCTCACATAGTCCAGGAATGTTGTCAGTATCCCGGGGCTGTCAGAGGATATGCCTTCGAAGGAAATTTCAACAGCAGACAGGACAATACCCGAAAGCAGGGCCTCCATTTCCGGGAGAGTCAGGTCCTGTTGGGCGTCCAGACGAAATCCGATGGATTCCACCCCCCTGTCAAGCGCGGCCAGTACACGCGCATTGACTTCCCGCAGGGACCCGTCCACCGGGAAACTCTGTCTTATAAGCCAGTCGTTGTTCTCCCGTGTTCCTCTCAAAAAAGGTTCCACGCCCGGAAGCGTATCCAGATACGGGATGTGTTTCAGGTCTTCCTGCCTGTAATAGGGACGGACCTTAAAACCGTCCAGTGTTTTCCACACCAGTTTTTTTTCATAATCTGCCCCTTTCAGATCCCTCAAGATCTGCTCCTCCCACTGTTGTGTGGAAACCGGCGGAAAATCTGTGAATAATTTTTCTGTCATATGTCAGTTTTCTAGAATTATCAGTCAAAAACATCGAGGATAGAGGGATCGGCCACCGAAGGCACGGTGATCTGTAAAAGCGGTTCTTCTTCCATGGCTCTACTGAGTGCCGAAAGTGCTCCCGGATTCCTTGCCCAGGCCCTTCTGGCGATACCGTTATTGACATCCCAGAACAACATGCTCCTGATGCGTCTGTCCGAATCTTCACTACCGTCTATCACCAGCCCGAAGCCGCCGTTGATGACTTCTCCCCAACCCACACCGCCACCGTTGTGCAGGGAAACCCATGTAGCTCCCCTGAAGGCATCGCCGATGACGTTATGTACGGCCATATCGGCAGTAAAGGCGGAACCATCGTAAATATTGGAAGTTTCCCTGAACGGAGAATCTGTCCCGGAGACATCGTGGTGATCCCTGCCCAGCACTATGGGAGCCTTGATCCGGCCTTCCCGGATGGCCCGGTTTAGTTCCAGGGCAATTTGTATGCGCCCGCGGGCATCGGCATACAGAATACGGGCCTGCGAACCTACTACCAGGTTGTTTTGCCGAGCCTGGCGGATCCAGTGTAAATTGTCCAGCATCTGGTCGCGAATATCGTCTGGGGCCTGCCTGGACAATGCTTCCAGTACCTGTGCCGCGATCCTGTCCGTTTCCTGCAGATCTTCAGGCATGGAAGAAGTGCAGACCCAGCGGAAAGGGCCAAACCCGTAATCAAAGAACAACGGCCCCATGATATCCTGAACATAAGACGGATAGCGGAAATTCCCTTTATCATCGGAAATGTCGGCTCCGGCACGCGACGCTTCCAGAAGGAATGCATTCCCGTAATCAAAGAAATACATACCCCTGTCCGCCAGTGTATTGACCGCTTTTACATGTCTTTTCAGACTTTCCTGTACTGCTTTTTCAAAACCTGCGGGATCCCGGGCCATCATACGGGCGGATTGCTCGATGGTGTAACCTGCCGGGTAATATCCGCCGGAGAAAGGATTGTGTAAACTCGTCTGATCGGACCCCAGTTCCACCCGGATGTCTGTTTTCGCGAGGTATTCCCACAGGTCAACCACATTTCCCTGATAGGCCAGGGAAACGGCCTCTCCGCCTTCCTTGGCTTTTTTTATGCGGCCGGCCAACGTTTCCAGGTTGTCGTACACTTCATCCACCCATCCCTGTTCATATCTTTTAGCGGTTGCCCGTGGATTGATCTCGGCCACAACTCCCACGACTCCGGCAATGCGGGCCGCTTTCGGCTGGGCACCTGACATACCTCCCAGTCCGCTGGAAACAAAAAGAAGCGATCCCCTGCCCACGTGCTTCTGTCTTCTGGCAGCATTCATAATAGTGATGGTTGTCCCGTGGACAATCCCCTGGGGTCCGATGTACATGAAAGAACCTGCAGTCATCTGACCGTACTGCGATACTCCCAGGGCATTGAATCTTTCCCAGTGGTCCCTGGATGAATAATTAGGAATGACCATTCCATTGGTTACCACCACCCTGGGGGCTTCCTTTGACGAGGGGAACAGGCCCACGGGATGGCCTGAATACAGGACAAGCGTCTGCTCGTCGGTCATTTTTGAAAGGTATTCCATACACAGGCGGTATTGTGCCCAGTTCTGAAAAACGGCACCGTTTCCTCCGTATGTGATCAGTTCATGCGGATGCTGCGCCACGGCAGCATCCAGATTATTATTGATCATGAGCATGATGGCTGCAGCCTGGCGGCATTTTGCGGGATAGTCATCTATGCTGCCAGCCGTAATGGGGTCCGCGGGCCTGTACCGATACATATATATGCGTCCGTATTCCCTGAGCTCCCTTGCAAACTCCGGCGCCAGCAGTTCATGTTGTGCCGGGGGGAAATAGCGCAGCGCGTTGGCCAGGGCCAGTTTCTTTTCTTCTTTGGTAAGCAGGTCTTTCCGGACAGGGGCATGGTTCACGCCCGTATCGAATGGTCTTACCGGCGGAATGTGGGGAGGAATACCCTCAATTTTCATATTCTGACAGAAATTTACGGAAATTCAGGCACAAATATACGGGTTACGCTTTGATTTCCCATTTTTTTATCTACTTTTGCACCCCGTAACAAAAGGAGGTGTCTGTAAATATGATCATTGTACCTATCAAGGAAGGCGAAAACATAGAACGTGCATTAAAGAAATTCAAACGTAAATTTGAAAAAACAGGGATCGTGCGCGAGCTCAGAAGCCGTCAGTCTTTCTCCAAACCATCGGTCACCCGCAGGGATCAAAAAAAGAAAGCCGTATACAAACAACGCATACAGATAAACGAGGAGTAATCCTCGTTTTTTTTTGTATATTTGTGTATGATGGGAAGAAATGATTTCATAGATTTCCTGAGGGTACAGAAACGCTACTCAACTCGCACGCAAGTTATTTATGATCATGCAATTATAGACTTCTGTGAATTCATGGGCATCTCTTCATCAGACAATCCCATGAAAGATGTTACCCTTACCGGACTCAGGTTATATACGGGTCATCTTCTGGAGCAGGGACTGAGCGCTGCAACGGTTTACCAGCGGCTCTCCGCACTGAGTTCTTTTTGCAATTACCTGGTCAAAAAAGAAGCACTTCCTGACAACCCCCTGAAACTTCTTATCCGCCCCAAAAAAGGGCGCAGGATTCCCGAGTTTTATCCGGAGGGGAAAATCAACGGGATGATCGATAAAAAAGAAACAGCCCCCTCCCAGGTACAAATGATGATCCACCTTCTCTACGCTACGGGAATCCGCCGTGCGGAACTGGCCGGCATCAGGACAGGGGACCTGGATTTTGACCGCTCCCTCCTGCGCGTAAAAGGAAAAGGGAACAAAGAACGCGATGTTCCCCTGAGCGATGGTTTGGTCCGGGATTTGCAGTCATATATGGAAAAAAGAGAGGTGCCTTCCCCGTGGTTGTTTTGCAGGAAAAACGGGGATCCCATTGCCTTGACAACGATCAGCAAAATGGTACACAGGGAATTATCGGCCGAACCCGGATTTACCGGGAAAAAAAGTCCGCACGTGCTGCGTCATTCCCTGGCCACCCACCTGCTCAACAGGGGGGCCGACCTGAACAGCATCAAGGAACTGCTGGGGCACACTTCCCTGGCCGCCACCCAGGTATATACACACAATTCTTTTGAAGTATTGAAAAAAGCATATCAAAAGGCACATCCAAGGGCCTGAATGCCCCCCGGTGCCTATTTAATAACAATATAAAATGGAGGTAATTATGGACATTAGAGTTGAATCCGTAAAATTTGATGCCGACAGGAAACTGCTGGATTTCATTGATGAAAAAGTGGGAAAACTGGAAAGATTCTTTGATGCCATCATAGGGGTCGAAGTGACCCTCTCCCTGGTTCCGGGACACGACAACAAGAAAGCTGCGATACGTGTAAAGGTCCCCGGGAATGATCTCATAGCGGAAAAAACTTGTCCGACCTTTGAAGAAGCCATTGCTACGGGTGTGGATATTCTGAAAGAAAACCTGGTTAAAACCAAACAGAAAATGCGTGGAGCCTGATCCCTTATCTGACAGATCCCGATAAAATATCAAGAATTTCTGACGTAATGGCCTGCTGGCGGCTTTTGTTATATTGCAGGGACAATTCACGTATCAGGTCCTGAGCGTTTTCAGAAGCCGCCTTCATGGCCATGGTGCGGGCAGCATGTTCAGAAGCGTTGGCGTCAAGTACAGCCCTGTATATCTGGAAACGAAGGACTTTGGGCAAGAGCGAATCTATGAGTTCCTGCCGCGATGGCTCAATGATATAGTTCTCAAAATATTCGGGATTCAATTCTTCCATGGGATATTCCTGTGGGATGATGACCCCTTGTTTCCCTTTCAGTTCCCGCCCGAATGAAGGGTTAGAACTTTTTACAAGCTCCGACTGAAAAGGAAGAAAGGTATCTCTCTGCAGGATCTGAACGGCCATATTCTTGAAATGATAGAAGATCAGTTCTGCCTTATCCACCCTGCCTCTCATATATCCTATTCCCAAACGGCGGGAAAGGCTTTCACAGGACTGATAATCGGGCTTTGCCATAAGATGTGTGAACTGATCACAAACCGAACATCCTGTCTTTTGCGCAGCTTCCAGCATTTTATGGCCTACAGGGTACAGTGTGATGTTCTGCGGGGAGAGATGGGCGTATTCCTGAAGTACTTCGTGAAGCTTTTTCTCCATATTGGCATTGTAGGATCCGCAAAGTCCGGAATCCGACGCCATAAATATGATGGCAACGTTTTGGATGGGGCGTGCAATCGCAAAGGGTGTCTGACGAAGTGAATGCATGCCCCTGGGATACCCGTGTTCATACAAATACCTCTCTTCATGAATAAAGGTGAGGAGCATATAATGCAGCCGTTCTTCATAGGGGAGCATGTCTCCCAGGGCAGACTGCGCCTTGTGCAGTTTGGCCGAAGACACCCGCTGCATGGCTTCGGTGATCTTCTGTGTCCTTTTAACGGAAGCGATCCTGTGTTTTATCTCTCTTAAGGAGGCCATGAATTAACCTGCTATTTGTTCTGCCACACTTTCGATAATGGATTCTATCTGCGGATCTATCTCCCCCCGGTTCAGCGGCACCAGCACTTTGTCACGGTAACTGGTCTCGAGTACCTGCAGGAATTTTTCCTCGAACACCGAAATCTTGTCAAGGGAGACCCTCGAAAGCAATCCGTGAACACCGCAATAGAGCAACGCTATCTGTTTGCCGACCGGCAGCGGACCATATTGTTTCTGGATCAGAAGCCGGGAATTCTTCTGGCCCTTGTCCAACATCCGGGTAGTCATGGGATCCATGTCACCTCCAAAACGTGAAAACGACTCCAGTTCCCGGTACTGCGCCTGGTCAATCTTCAGCGTTCCGGCTACCTGTTTCATGGCCCTGAGCTGTGCATTCCCTCCCACACGGGAAACCGATATCCCCACATTGACTGCAGGCCGGTATCCCTGGTTGAACAGGTCGGTGTCCAGAAAAATCTGTCCATCGGTAATGGAAATCACATTGGTAGGGATATAGGCCGAGACATCGCCTGCCTGTGTTTCAATGATCGGCAGTGCCGTCAGGGACCCTCCTCCTTTCACGCGTCCGCGGAGCGATTCCGGTATGTCGTTCATCTGACCGGCCACCTCGTTCTGATCGATGATCCTGGCAGCCCGCTCCAAAAGGCGGGAGTGCAGGTAAAACACATCTCCCGGGTATGCTTCCCTGCCCGATGGCCTGCGCAGGATCAGGGATACCTCCCTGTACGATACAGCCTGTTTGGAAAGGTCATCGTAAACCACAAGCGCATGACGTCCCGTATCACGAAAATATTCTCCAATGGCAGCTCCCGAGAAAGGTGCGAAATACTGCATGGCGGCAGGATCTCCTGCAGTGGCGGATATGACTACCGTATATTCCATTGCCCCGTACTTTTCCAGTGTGTTGACAATGGATGCGACCGTTGAACCTTTTTGTCCTATGGCAACATAAATGCAGTAAACAGGATCTCCGGACAGATAATTGTTGCGCTGGTTGATGATTGTATCCAGGGCAATGGCGGTTTTTCCGGTCTGCCTGTCCCCTATGATCAGTTCTCTCTGGCCTCTGCCGATGGGGATCATCGCATCTATGGATTTAATACCTGTCTGCAGGGGTTCCGATACAGGCTGACGGTAGATCACTCCCGGAGCTTTCCGTTCCAGGGGCATGGGGGTGACCGGGCCCGTAACGGCACCTCTGCCGTCCAGGGGGTTTCCCAAAGGATCGATCACCCTGCCCAGCATTTTTTCACTTACCGGAACAGAGGCTATGGTCCCGGTTCTTCTGACCATGTCTCCTTCACGGACCTTGTCTGTTGGTCCCAGCAGCACAGCCCCCACATTGTCTTCTTCCAGGTTCATGACTATGGCCATGATGCCGTTGTCAAATTCCAGCAACTCGTTGGCGCCGGCGTTGTACAGACCGTAAACACGGACAACCCCGTCACTTACCTGAAGCACAACACCCTTTTCTTCGTATACAGGACGGTTGTCCAGTCCTTCCAGCTGCATCCGCAGGATTTCGGCTACTTCTGCGGGTTTTATCACATCTGACATATTAAGTCTGATTATTATCGGTTAATCCATAGGCTTTTCTCACTTTCCTCATACGGGCAGCCAGGGAAGCATCCCAGACGTCCATTCCCACCCTCAGGGAAAAACCCCCCAGCAAACGGGCATCTTGTTTCATTTCCAGTTCAACCTTCTCGGGATGGACCGGTTCCAGGAGCTTTTTTATTCTGTCAGCCGTCCCTTCATCTACCGGGACAACGGTGGTCAGCACACCATACGTAATCCCGTGCTTCTTACGGTACAGATGGATGTATTGCAGACATGCATACCGTATGATATGTTCCCTCCTCTGTTGGATCAGCAGATCCAGGAAACCGGAAAGAACCTGTAGCGATTCCCGGGGATAATTTGGGAACATGTCCAGAAACAGCTCTTTCCTTTTCTCACGGGAGATCATCCTGTTGCAGAATGTCTTTTCAAGCTCCGCTTCAAGGGTAAAAAACCCGGATATCCTTTTCATCATCAGGTACAGGTCATGACCCGCACGATGATCGGATGCATACATGATCAAAGCAGAGGCATACCTGGCCGCGATCAATCCTGTGTTCATGACCTTATGCCCTGGGTTTTAAGGATTCATCCACCATCCTGTTGATCAGCTCCAGATGCCTGATGTCTGAATCCAGTTGTTCACGCAATACCTTCTCGGCCACTTCCAGTGAAAGTGAGGCCACATAGGAACGTACCTCCTGGAAAGCGATCTCCCTTTCCTTCTCTATCTGGGTCCTGGCATGCTCCAGTGCCAGGCGGCTTTCTTCACGGGCAGCTTCCCTGGCCTGCTCCAGGAGCTCTTTTCGCATAGCCGCCGTCTGTTCGATCATTTTAGTCTGTTCATCCCGGGACTGTTGCAATATTTTTTCTTCCTGCTGCTTCAAGGTCGCCAGCAATTGCCTGGCCGCCGCCGCATCGGAAAGAGCTTTGGCAATCCGTTCATTGCGGCGCTCGACCGCTCCCGTGATCACAGGCCAGCCGTAACGGGCAAGGATCAGGAACAGGATACCGAAAGAAAGCAGCATCCAGAACAACAACCCGGAATCAGGCATCAAAAGGTCCATGGCATGCAAAGATTACAAAGCCACCAGCAGGCACACGATGATGGCGAACAGGGAAACCCCCTCCACCAGCGCACCTATGATGATCATTGCCATTCTTATTCCGTCAGCCGCCTCGGGCTGACGCGCAATGGCCTCCATGGCAGAGCTTCCTATCTTGCTAATCCCTAAGGAAGCGCCAATGACCACAATAGCCGCAGCCAGTACAGCCCCTAATTTGGCAATTTCCATACTTGCGACAGCAGCTTGCAATACAGTGAATAGTAACATAATGGTATAATTTAATGAATTGATTGATCTTGTACGGCACAGGCCGTTTTATGTTTATGCGGTTCTTGTCTTGACAACCCTATGAATATCGACGAAAGCATGGTGAAAACATACGCCTGTATGTATGCGACCAACAGTTCCAGAGCCATCATGAACACAGAAAACAGAACCGAGGCGGCACTCATCGAAGCATTGACCGCAGGCCCCATGGCGACGGTCAGGAAAACAAGTGATGTCAATGCCAGAATGATAATGTGTCCGGCAAAAATATTGGCAAACAGACGGATCGTCAGGGCAAGGGGTTTTGTCAGGATCCCAAAGAACTCAATAATCTGCATGATGGGAACGGGAACTTTCATGAACACCGGGACATCGGGCCACAGGATCTCTTTCCAGTATTCCCGGTTCCCGAAAATATTCACTGCAAACATGGTGAAGAAAGCCAGTCCCATGGTGATGGCAATGTTACCGGTAAGGTTTGCCCCGGCAGGAAAAATGGGAACCAGGCCCAGCACGTTGTTCAGGAATATAAAGAAAAAAGCCGTGAGCAAATAAGGGGCATATCTCTGATAATCCTTCCCCACACATTTTTTTATCACCCCGTCGTGAATACTCATGATAAACCATTCCATGATCCCCGGGATTCCGGCGGGAACGGCGTCGGGGTTGCCCTCGAGCTCAAGTTTCCTGTACCGCCCTGACAGGCGAAGCACCAGAAATATGAGAATACCACACGAGAAGAACAAAGCAAGGACATTCTTTGTAATGGAAATGTCAAAGGGCCTTACCTGCTGTCCGGCAGTGTCATTTTCCACTATTTTGCCCTTCAAACGCCCCGTGTCGGCGTAATAGAATCCCCTGTAATGCTCCTGCTCTTTCAGTTTTGATGACATGAAAACGAACCATCCCCGCTCCCGGCTCCTCACGATCACAGGCAGGGGAATGCCAATGTGTCTGTCCCCTGCTGTAAACAAATGCCATTGGTAACTGTCTTCCAGGTGGCCCATGATCACTTCCTTAACATTCAGGGGAGGTCTTTCTTTCTTTGCCAGAGCCGTGACTGGGAACAAACAGCCCGTTAAAAAGGCTGCTACAAAAAGTGATTTTATGGTACCTGTGGCTGTCACTTTTCCCTGTTATGTTTTGTATCGGCCAGTAAAAACCAGATGGACATGAAACTGTACACCATGAACATTCCCATGAAACTAATGATAAAGGAAGCTTTCGGAGGATGCGCCACCCCAATCAGCAGGGCCAAAACCACCAGCACAATCCCCCAGCGGACAATCCTTTGAATAAGCATGCTGTTAAGCATTCTTGCCTTCTGTGTCTTGCTCTTTTTCATAAGCCATATCTCGAGTATTCCCACCAGGTAAAACGTTGCAGGGATTACCGGGTAGGAAGGGAACCACCATTGAGGCATAAAAAGATACATGATCAGGCCCCATACGATCCCGACAGAAAGGAGCACAATTGTATGTACCGTAAGCATTTTTTTTATCATAACTGCTTTATTTATCGCGGGTCAGTCTTCTTTCTGAATGATGCAGGCGTATACCTTATTGTTGCGTACCTGTACGAATCCGCTGCTAACAGGGATCCTGCCCTCTCCGTATTCTCCTTCATAGGAAATGACTCCTTTGCTGAGCAGCGACATGATGGGGGCATGGTTTTTCATGACCACGAATGAGGAGGCTGTTCCCGGGAACCTGGCAAGGCATACATTCCCCTGGAAAAGGATCTTTTCAGGTGATATTATCTGCAGATATACCGGTGCTTTCATCATTGCTGCATGATTCGTTTGCTCTTTTCGATGGCATCTTCAATAGTCCCCACATTAAGGAATGCATTTTCGGGGAGGTGGTCCACCTCTCCGTCCATGATCATGTTAAAGCCTTTGATACAATCTTCTATGGACACCATGACCCCCGGGACTCCGGTAAATTGCTGTGCAACGGTAAAAGGCTGTGAAAGAAAGCGTTGTACCTTACGTGCGCGGCTAACAGTCAGCCTGTCTTCCCGGGAAAGTTCCTCCATTCCCAGTATGGAAATGATGTCCTGCAATTCTTTATTACGTTGGAGTATCTGTTTCACTTTCTGAGCAGTATTGTAATGCGCTTCTCCAACAACGGCAGGATCCAGAATACGTGAAGTGGAATCCAGCGGGTCTACAGCAGGGTAGATGCCCATTTCCGTGATTTTTCTGGAAAGGACCGTTGTGGCATCCAGGTGGGAAAAAGTGGTTGCCGGTGCCGGATCGGTCAGGTCGTCTGCAGGAACATATACGGCCTGGACAGAGGTAATGGATCCGTTCCGGGTAGAAGCTATTCTCTCCTGCATGACACCCATTTCGGTCGCCAGGGTAGGCTGATATCCTACAGCAGAAGGCATCCTGCCCAACAGGGCCGACACTTCCGAGCCTGCCTGGGTAAAGCGGAAAATATTGTCAATGAACAACAGAATGTCTTTTACCTCACTGTCCTGATCACGAATGGCCTCGGCAATGGTCAGCCCGCTCAGAGCCACTGAAGCACGGGCTCCGGGAGGTTCGTTCATCTGGCCGAACACAAGGGTGGCCTGCGATTTGCCAAGTTCACTGTAATCTACTTTTGAAAGGTCCCATTCTCCTTGTTCCATGCTTTTCAGGAAAGCGTCCCCGTAACGGATCACACCGGACTGTATCATTTCCCTCAACAGGTCGTTTCCTTCGCGTGTACGTTCCCCCACTCCTGCAAAGACTGAGTAGCCGTGATGTTTTTTGGCAATGTTGTTGATCAGTTCCATAATGATCACGGTCTTGCCCACTCCTGCTCCCCCAAAAAGGCCTATCTTTCCTCCTTTTAGATATGGTTCCAGCAGGTCGATCACCTTGATCCCGGTGAAAAGCACTTCACTGGAAGTGGTCAGGTCCTCAAAACGCGGCGGAGTCTTGTGAATGGGAGATGAAGCAGTCTTCTTTTCCAACGGATTCAACCCGTCAATTGTCTCTCCAATCACATTCATCAGACGGCCCTTGACCTGTTCTCCGACCGGCATGGTTATGGGACCGCCGGTAGACACAACCTCCATTCCCCTCGACAGGCCGTCTGTAGAATCCATGGCAACGGTACGTACCGTGTTGTCCCCAATGTGCTGCTGTACTTCCAAAACAATGGTCTTTCCGTCAGCGCGGATGACTTCCAGTGCGTAACGGATAGACGGCAACTGAATCTTGCGGGACTTGGACGCAGTAAAAACCACGTCCACTACCGGCCCTATTATCTGTAATATACAACCCTTCAGATCTGACATGATATCTTTTTATGTTCTTTGAACCAGCGGCAAATGTAATGATTAATTAGACTACTTATACCAGTTTTTTTTATCTTTGTGCCCCGTATGTCCAATCCAGCAGCACCCTATACAGAAGCAAATTTCCAGACACTTGAATGGAATCAGCATATCCGGCTCAGACCGGGTATGTACATAGGAAAGTCAGGTGACGGAAGCACTCCCGATGACGGGCTCTATGTCCTGATCAAGGAAGTCATTGACAACTCGGTTGACGAATATGCCATGGGACACGGGAAGGTTATCAGCGTAACCATCCTGGATCAGGTCATATCGGTACGGGATTACGGGCGGGGCATTCCTTTCGGAAAAGTGATAGACGCCGCGAACAAAATGAACACCGGGGCAAAATACGACAACAAATCCTTTCAGAAGGCAGTAGGTTTGAACGGCGTGGGATTGAAAGCGGTTAATGCCACTTCCACCATGTTCTACATTGAATCCTTCCGTGACGGAAAAAGCCGCTACGGCAAGTTCTCCAAAGGGGTCCTGGTGGAAGACGGCGAAGCCGAATCCGGAGAAAAGGACGGGACCCTGGTACGCTTCACCCCGGATCCTGAACTCTTTCCCAATTATTCCATACACCTGGAATTTGTTCAGGAAATGATGAAGCATTACGCCTATCTGAACAAGGGGCTGAAAATGCAGCTGAACGACGAAGAGTTCATCTCCCGAAACGGACTTCTGGACCTGGTAAACGAAAGTATGGCGGAAGAAACGCTGTATCCCCCCATACACCTTACAGGGCCGGACATAGAAATGGTGATCACCCATTCCAACGACACGGGAGAAAGTATCATGTCCTTTGCCAACGGACAGAACACTTCACAGGGAGGAACCCATTTGTCCGTTTTCAGAGAAGCAGTGGCGAGGACCATTAAGGAATTTTTCAAAAAGGATTTCGAACCTTCCGACATCCGGCAATCCATAGTCGGGGCCATCAGCATAAGGCTTATTGAACCCAAATTTGCGAATCAGACAAAAACGATCCTCGATTCCAGGGAAATGGGCCCGGGAGGCCCTACTCTCAGAAGTTTCATAAGCGATTTCGTTAAGGAACAACTGGACAATTACCTGCACAGGAATCCCGAGACGGCAGATATATTGCTTCGCAAGATCATTGAAAACGAAAAAGAACGCAAGGCTGTCGGCATGGTACGCAAAAAGGCTAAGGAAAATGCCAAAAAGATCAGCCTTCACAACCGGAAACTGCGCGACTGCCGGATCCATTTCACCGACAAGCATGAACGGGCAGAGCAGACCATGCTGTTCATCACCGAGGGGGATTCGGCCAGCGGATCCATTACCAAGAGCAGGGATCCCAATATTCAGGCAGTATTCAGCCTGAGGGGAAAACCCGAGAACACCTACGGGATGAAGAAGCAGGTCGTATATACCAACGACGAGTTCAACCTGCTGCAGGCTGCTCTCAATATTGAAGAAGACCTGGACGATCTGCGCTACAACAAGATCATCATAGCTACCGATGCCGATCCTGACGGAATGCATATCAGGATGTTGCTGTTGAGTTTCTTCCTGCAATTTTTCCCTGAACTGGTCCGGCACGGTCACATCTACATCCTGCAGACACCCCTGTTCAGGGTCAGAAATAAAAAAGAAACGCAATACTGCTATTCCGATCATGAACGCGAGAAGGCCATCAGGGAACTGGGTCCGAATCCCGAGATCACACGTTTCAAGGGTCTGGGCGAGATCTCTCCCGACGAATTCAAGAATTTCATAGGAGAGAACATCCGGCTGGACAAAGTGCGGCTGGACAAGGAAGACAGGCTCCCCGAACTGCTGAGGTTCTATATGGGAGACAATTCTCCCCAAAGGAGGGAATTCATTGTCAACAATTTAAGGATGGTGGGAGACTAAGTCATGATGAGTGAAGAACAACTGAGGTATCTGCACATCCTCAGCGAAGAAGGAGACAAGAAATACAGGCTGACCGGTATGTTCAAGGACTGGTTCCTGGAGTATTCCTCGTATGTGATCCTGGAGCGAGCCGTCCCGCATATCACAGACGGTCTGAAACCCGTACAGCGCCGGATCCTGCATTCCATGAAACGGATGGAAGACGGGCGTTACAACAAGGTGGCCAACATTATCGGACATACCATGCAGTTCCACCCTCACGGGGATGCTTCCATAGGAGATGCCCTGGTACAGCTGGGGCAGAAAGATCTGCTGGTGGACACACAGGGGAACTGGGGCAATACCCTTACCGGCGATTCTGCGGCAGCCCCGCGGTACATAGAGGCTCGACTGAGTAAATTTGCCCTGGACGTGGTCTTCAATCCCAAGACGACCGTATGGATCTCTTCTTACGACGGCAGAAACCAGGAGCCCGAGGCATTGCCTGTGAAATTTCCTCTCTTACTGGCCCAGGGTGCCGAAGGCATCGCCGTGGGTCTGGCCACGAAGATCCTCCCGCACAATTTCAACGAACTGATAGATGCCTCGATCGCTCACCTGAAAGAAGAGCCGTTCGTCCTGTATCCGGATTTCCTTACAGGAGGCCTGATTGACTGTACCCATTACAACGGAGGCATAGGCAGCAAGGTCAGTCGTGTCAAGGTCCGGGCACGGATCATCAAATTAGATAAGAAAACGCTGGCTGTTAAAGAGATCCCCTACGGTCAGACCACCGAAAGTCTGATACGCTCTGTCATTGCAGCCAACGACAAAGGCAAGATCAAGATCCGCAAAATTGACGACAATACAGCCGAAGAAGTGGAGATCCTGATCCACCTGGCCAATGATGTCTCTCCCGACAAGACAATAGATGCCCTGTACGCTTTCACCAAATGTGAAGTGTCTGTCTCGCCGGATGCCTGTGTGATCATGGACGGAAAACCGTTCGTGCTTAGCGTGGAAGACATGCTCAGGTACAGCACCGACAGAACCCGCAACCTGCTGAAGGCCGAACTTGAGATTCGCCTGACGGAACTTGCGGAAGACTGGCACTTTTCTTCCCTGGAAAAAATATTCTTTGAGGAAAAGGTTTTCCGTATCCTGGAAAATGACGCTTCAACATGGGAAAAGCAGTTGAAGGACGTGGAATCAGAAATGCATCGCTACCAGGACCGTCTGCGCCAGCCGGTCTTGTATGCCGATATTCTGAAACTGGTAGAAAAACCTGTCAGGAAAATATCGCGTTTTGACATCAAAAAAGCAGAGGAACACATTCGGTCGCTGGATCAGGAAATCGAGAAAGCGCAATACCATCTGGAACACCTTACCGCATATACCATAGACTACTTTGAGGGATTAAAGAAAAAATACGGCGGCCGCTTTCCAAGAAAAACGGAGATCACCGGATTCGAAACCATTGAAGCGTCCAAGGTAATCATTGCCAATTGCAAGCTTTACATCAACAGGGAATCGGGTTTTGCAGGCACCGATATGAAGAAGGATGACAAGGCAGAGTACGTTTGCGATTGTTCCAGCCTTGACGAGATCATCGTATTCCTGAAAGACGGGACGTATTCCATAAGAAAAGTGGCCGAGAAAGTTTACGTGGGAAAGGACATCATCTATGCCGGCATTTTCAGCAAACGCGATTCCCGTACCGTCTACAATGCGGCATACCGTGACGGCAAGAACGGAAAGGTCTTTGTGAAACGGTTCCAGGTAAACAGCATCACGCGCGACAAAGAATACGATCTGACACAGGGAAAAGCCGGTTCGCAACTATTGTGGTTTTCAGCCAACCCCAACGGTGAAGCCGAGACCATAAAGATTTTCCTGAAGGCAAGGCCTAAACTGAAAAAACTGATCTTTGAATTTTCATTCCTGGACCTTGCCATTAAAGGCAGGAGCAGCCGCGGGAATATCCTCAGCAAGTACCCGGTCCAGAAGATCATGCTCAAGGATAAAGGCGTGGCCACGATGGGAGGTCAAAAGATCTGGTTCGACAAGGATATTCAACGTCTTAACAGTGACGGACGGGGAGCATTCCTTGGGGAATTCCTCTCTGATGACTGCCTCCTCGCCGTGAACCGCAACGGAACTTTCAGTACTACAAATTTCGATTTAAGCAACCGTTATCAGGAAGAGATCCTGCTCATTGAGAAAATGGATCCTGACAAGATCTTCAGTGCCGTATACTTTGACGGGGACACAGAGACCTATTACCTGAAACGGTTCCGCTTTGAATCATCAGAAAATCTTATCCAGTCGTTCATCGGGGACGGGAAAGGGTCCAGCCTGGTCGGTATTACGCAGGATCCCTTACCGGTCATCAGGATCACCTTTGGCGGGAAGCACGCCAAAAGACCCCCCCAGGAAATTGATGTAGCCAGCTTCATATCTGACAAAAGTTTCCGGGCAAAAGGGAAACGGATCACCACTTTCCAGGTTGAAAAGATCGACTTCATCCAATCAAGACCGGTCCCTGAAGAATCCGGGGATAACGGGATGGATGACAATCCCGGGTTTGAACTGGAAGGCCCGGTACTGGCCGGAGAGACTCCCCCTCCCCCGGCGACGGGGAAAGAGTCGTCTTTCGATTTCACTGACGAAGATGCTTTTCAGATGAAACTTCTCTAATCTATGACTACGGGACTTGTTTTTTATATTGGTTTTATGGCCTGCGGAAAAAGTACCCTGGGAGAGCAGGATGCCGGGAAGGCAGGTGCGCGTTTTACCGATCTGGACAAGGTAATAGAAGAAAACACCGGGAAGCCCGCCTGGCAATTGCTTGCCGAAAAGGGAGAAAAGGCATTCAGGAACATTGAAAGCAGACTGCTCAGACAAGTTGTTGAAAAATGGATGGAAGACGGGAAACCGTCCCAGATAGTGGCCTGCGGTGGCGGAACGCCATGTTTTCACGGCAACCTGGATCTTATGAAATCATACGGACACGTTGTTTTTATTGACACCCCGCTGGAGACGATCCTGGAGCGTATTGCCCTCCATCCTGAAAAATGGCCGCTTTTAAAGGATAACGATCCCGTGGTTCTTTACGGATCAAGAAGAAAATGGTATGAGAAAGCCGATGAGCAAAGGGTCCCCTAAAAAACAACGTCCCTTTTTCTGATATCCTTGATGCGCAACTGAATATTGGCGATCCCCCTGTAATAGTTTTCGGCCACGGAATAACAGATATCGACCGGATTCCCGTTGTGCATGTGTTCGAAATGTTCGCTCTGGTTGAACGCTATCGCGGAAATGGGACGGTAAGGTTCATCCTCCTGTATCAGTTCCAGTTTCAGATGTCCAGAGTCCGACCCCACAAGACGTCCGTTTCCATTGTCATAGACGTTTTCGGTGACAAACACGGGAGAAAGGTTGCCAGGCCCGAAAGGCTGGAATTGTTTGAGTAAACGGAAAAATTTGGGAGTGATCTGATTAAAATCCAGGTACGTATCTATATTCACCAGGGGGGTCAGCATATCATCGGTAACTTTTTCGGCCACAATGGACTCGAACCGATGGCAAAATTCCTGGTAATGCTCTTCGCTCATGGTAAGACCGGCTGCGTACATATGACCTCCGAAATTTTCCAGCAGGTCACTGCAGCTCTCTATGGCTTCATACAGGTCGAAACCGGGGATGCTTCTGGCCGAACCGGTGATAAACCCGTTGGACTTAGTCAGAACAATGGTGGGGCGGTAATAATTTTCAACCAGCCGGGAAGCCACAATGCCGACCACACCCTTATGCCATTTGGGATTGTACACCACGGTCGATTTCTTGTTTTCCAGACCGGGCATATCCCTGACCATGGCCAGGGCCTCCTGGGTAATCTTCCTGTCAATATTCTTTCTATCGTCGTTGTGGTCATTAATGGTATGTCCTATCTGCGAAGCATCGTCATCTGTGCGTGAGATGAGCAGGTCTACGGCCATTTTTCCGGATTCCATACGGCCTGCGGCATTGATCCTGGGTCCGATCTTAAAAACAATGTCGTCCACCGTGATCTGGTGTTTCTCCAGACCTGCCAGCTTGATTATGGACAAGAGTCCCATACGCGGAGAATCGTTTAGCTGTTTCAATCCGTAGTGTGCCAGGATCCGGTTTTCGCCGGTGATAGAGACCAAATCCGAGGCAATGCTTACAACCAGCAGATCCAGAAACGGATAGAGTTCCTGGAGGGGGATGTTCCTGCGGATACAGAATGCCTGCATGAGCTTGAAACCCACGCCGCAACCGCTCAGCTCGTCGAAAGGATAGTGGCAATCGTTCCTTTTGGGGTCCAGTACGGCAACGGCCTGAGGCAATTCGTCGGCAGGCAGGTGATGATCGCATATGATGAAATCTATCCCTCTTTGTTTGGCATACTCCACCTTGTCTTTGGCCTTGATACCGCAATCGAGTGCTATGATAAGCGTACACCCCTCATCCGCTGCGGCATCTATCCCAATGCGGGAAATGCCGTAACCTTCCGTGTAACGGTCCGGGATATAATACGAGACCATGGGAGTTTCCTTCCGAAGGAACGAATACACCAGTGCAACGGCAGTAGTGCCGTCCACATCGTAATCTCCGTAAACAAGTATTTTTTCACTCTCGCGAATCGCCCTGTCAAGACGCTTGACGGCCTTGTCCATGTCTTTCATCAGAAACGGATCGTGAAGGTCTTCAAGCTGAGGACGAAAAAAGGATTTTGCCTGGGCAAAAGTTTTTATATTCCGTTGTACCAACAGATTGGCAAGGGCCTGATCCACTCCGAGTTCAGAAGCCAGTTGTCTTACCAGTGCCGGGTTTCCCGGCTCTTTTACGATCCATCTTTTGTCCAATGCCATAATAATCCCACAAAGGTATAAATATATCTTTACCCGTGTAAAAAATTTCTTACTTTTGCAGGTTAGCAAATCTGAAAAACATGGAGAATCAGCATATCAGTGAACAGGAACAGATCCGCCGCGACGCATTGAAAGAACTGGAAAAGTTGGGAATTGACCCCTTCCCTGCAGCCGCATATCCGGTAGATACTGCAGCGTCAGATATCCTCGGGGGGTATGATCCCCAAAAGGAAAACTTTCAGCAGGTGACTCTGGCCGGCAGGATCATGAGCCGCAGGATCATGGGGGCCGCATCCTTTATGGTCATTCAGGACCATACCGGCCGCATACAGATTTACGTGAAAAGAGACGATATCTGTCCCGGAGAGGACAAGACACTGTACAACACCGTATTTAAAAAATTACTTGACATAGGGGACATTGTAGGCATCAGGGGATTCGCTTTTATCACCAAAACCGGAGAAATATCGGTCCACGCAAAAGAGCTGGTGCTGCTTAGCAAGTCCCTGCGGGTACTGCCTGTTGTCAAGGAAAAAGAAGGACAGCTGTATGATGCTTTCACAGATCCCGAACAACGCTACAGAATGCGCTATGTGGACCTTATCGTTAACCCCCATGTACGTGACACCTTTGTACGAAGGACGAAGATGGTACACGTGATGCGGGAATTTTTCAACAGCCACGGATACCTGGAAGTGGAAACACCCATCCTGCAGCCGATCCCGGGAGGTGCGAACGCACGTCCCTTTGTCACCCATCACAATGCCCTGGATATTCCCCTTTACCTGAGGATCGCCAATGAACTCTACCTCAAAAAACTCATTGTCGGAGGATTCCCCGGCGTATATGAATTTTCCAGGGACTTCAGGAATGAGGGGATGGACCGCACGCACAATCCTGAATTTACCGTACTGGAGATCTATGTGGCCTACAAGGACTATTTCTGGATGATGGATTTCACAGAAAAACTTGTGGAAAAAGTAGCCCTGGAACTTCACGGTACCACCAAAGTCCCGATGGGCGACAAGGTGATCGACTGGAAAAGGCCATTCCGCCGTCTTACCATGCTCGATGCCATCAGGGAATATGCCGGAGTGGTAGTTTCTGATATGGATGAAGATCAGTTACGCAAAACCTGCAGGGATCTGGGAGTCCCGGTAACGCCATCCATGGGAAAGGGGAAGCTGATAGATGCCCTTTTCGGCGAGTATTGTGAAAAACACCTTATCCAGCCTACCTTCATTACAGATTATCCCAAGGCCACTTCGCCCCTTACAAAAAAGCACCGGAACGACCCCGGTCTGACGGAACGTTTTGAGCTCTTTGTAAACGGGAAGGAACTGGCCAACGCCTACTCCGAGCTGAACGATCCTCTGGATCAGCTGGAACGATTCCGGGATCAGTTGAAATTAAAGGAAAAAGGAGATGAAGAAGCCATGTTCATAGACATGGACTTCATCAGGGCCCTGGAATTCGGGATGCCTCCCACCTCGGGGATGGGCATCGGGGTGGACCGCCTCTGCATGCTGATGACCAATTCGTCCAGCATACAGGACGTGCTGTTCTTCCCGCAAATGCGACCGGAATAAGATGATCTCCTCGGCCCATAATCCCAGGATCAGGCAGCTCCGCCTTCTGATGGAAAAATCACGTACCCGGCGGGATGAAAAACTGTTTGTCATTGAAGGGGTAAGGGAACTGGAGATCGCTATTCAAAGCGGTTATTCCATGCACAGTCTTTTCCTGTGTGAACCCATTCTGCAAAACAGTGAGAAAACCACCCTGTTTAAAAACCGGGCTCCGGTGGTGGAAGCTATCGATCCGGACCTGTACCGGAAAATAGCTTACAGGGGGACAACGGAAGGCGTTCTGGCGATAATGCACGAGCGGTTCCTCCAGCCCGGGGACCTTTCTGTTGCTTCCTCTGCACTGGTCATCGTACTGGAATCGGTAGAGAAACCGGGGAACCTGGGAGCGGTCCTGCGTACTGCCGATGCCTGCCGGGCAGACGCGGTGATGGTGTGTGACCCTTTGACCGATCTGTACAATCCCAACACCATACGGGCATCCCTGGGATGTCTGTTCAGTGTCCCCACCATTACCTGCACCTCGGCACAGGCATATCAATGGCTGCAGGATCACGGCATCCGTGTGGTAGCGGCGACATGCCAGGCAGAAGCCTGGTACCATCAGTGCGATTACCGTTTACCCACCGCTTTTGCAATGGGCACGGAAGACAAAGGGCTCAGTGCTTTCTGGAGGGAACGTGCAGACCAGGAAGTCAAAATACCCATGAGAGGCATCATTGATTCTCTGAACGTGTCCGTTGCGACGGCCGTACTGTGCTTTGAGGCTGTCAGGCAACGCAATATTTAAACTCTGAGTTATGGGGCCTTTTGCCATTATCGGGAATCCTGTCAGGGAAAGCATGAGCCCCTCACTGTTCAGGGCTGCCTATGCCGGGATCCCTGAAGGCACCTATACATTCATGGAAGTGCCCGATATTGCTGCGGCATGGAAACGTGTCCTGGAGAACGGCATTCAGGGGATCAATGTGACCATGCCTTTCAAGACCAGTGTACTTGATTTGGCTCATGTCCTGCATTCCCCTGTGTCACAGATCAGGGCAGCCAATCTTCTGGTACGCGAAAAAGATACCTGGACGGCCTACAATACAGATGTTTACGGGGTAATACAAAGTTTCCGGGAATCAGGGACCGGTATGGCTGGAAAGAATGCCCTGGTGATTGGTGCCGGCGGAGCCGGAAGGGCCGCCGCCTGGGGACTGCAACTTGAAGGAGCAAAGGTTTTTATGGCCAACAGAACCGTTCGGGAGGGGGTGCTCCCTCTGTCCGGGATCCCTTCTCTGCTTCAGCAATGTACCCTTGTAGTCAACACCGTCCCGTGGGATCCCGGCACGGCCGGCAGTATGGCTCTCACGAGTGTACATACCGTGCTGGACGCATCCTACACCCTGAAACCACTCCGGAGGGTCGCCGAAAAAACGGGAGCCCGGTACGTGGACGGATACTGCTGGCTGTTTCACCAGGCAGCAGCAGGATTCCGTATTCTTACCGGACTCGACCCGGACCGTCCGGCCATGCGCAGGCTGCTTGGTTTGTAAAAAAGATCGTACCTTTACCTGGAAATCTCAAACTATGCTTATACTATGTTGAATAAAGTAATGTTAATCGGAAATGTGGGAAAGGATCCCGAGATCCGTCACCTGGAAAGCGGAACGGCCGTAGCCAACCTGGTACTGGCCACTTCGGAAAGGTATAAAGACAAGAACGGGGAACAACAGGAACAGACGGAATGGCACAACGTGGTATTATGGCGGGGCCTTGCCGATATTGCAGAACGCTTTGTACGCAAAGGATCGCAGATCTATATTGAGGGAAAGATCCGTTCCCGCAGCTGGGAAGACCAGTCCGGCCAGAAAAGGTACACCACCGAGATCGTTGCCGATACCATGCAATTGCTGGGAAGAAGGAACGACAGTGCCGGAGGTGCTGCTGCGCAGCAGGGTTCCGCCAGGAACGGCGGGCAGCCGGCCTGGCAGGAGCCTTCTCCTTCTGCCGGTAACAGCGGGGATCAGGACCAGAACGACCTGGACGATCTGCCCTTCTGATTATTTGGCCGCCTTCTTCACCTTGTTGGGGACATCCAGCTGCAGGTGAGGGTGCCTGTCGGAAGAACGGCTCAGGATAAATGACACGGCAATAGCCACAAGTGCCAGACCTATGAACAGGTATTCTGCCTGAACTGCAGCGCGAATTTCGTCGTCAATATTCCTTTCAATGATCTGACCCACAACGATGGGGACCAGAAGCATTCCCATATTCTGTATCCAGTATATCAGAGAATAGGCAGTTCCCAGGTTTTTGTCGGGAATGACCTTGGGGACCGAAGGCCACATGGCCGCCGGTACGAGGGAGTAGCCTATCCCAAGAATGGCTATGCCCAGGTAGCCGAATACAGGTATACCAGGTGCAAAACCAATGATCAGGTGGGAGATGAGCACCAGGAACGATCCCAGGATCATCCAGCGGGTAGCCTTTCCCCTGATATCGACCAGGGACCCGAAGATCGGGGTAAATATCATGGTGGTAAAAGGGATCAGCGACACCATCAGCGATGCGATGTCACTCTCAATATCAAAGCGGGGAATGATGATGGATGTGGCAAAACGCCTGAAAGAAATGATACAGGCATAGAAGAACACACATAACAAAGATATCAGAATGAAGTGCCTGTTTCCCAAAACCTTGAAAATATCTGAAAATTTGAATTTGTCCTCTTTTTTCACGGGTTCTGCATTTCTTAACGCTTCTTCGGCCGTCTGGTTGTCCAGTTTTTTGTCAAACGCCAGGAATACGGCCCAGACGATCAGTCCGCACATAAGAAGTATGAACCCGACCAGAGCCGGTTTGCTTGTCTCGGAAAAGGGAATATAGGTGTCGTTCAGACTTACGATCCTGGGAACGATGATCAGGGCTGTTGCCGTTCCCAGCCGGGCCAGGGATAACTGCAATCCCATGGCAAGGGCCATTTCTTTTCCCCGGAACCATTTGGCGATGGAGCGTGTTACCCCCACCCCGGCAATTTCACTGCCCAGTCCAAAGACGGCACATCCGGCATAGGCCAGGGCCAGTGAAGGTTTGTCAAACGCCCGGGCCACAACCTGGTACATTCCGCTGTTGTGAAATGATTCCGAAATGCCGTACATCACCATGGCTGCACCTCCCACCATCAGCAACACAAACAAGGTCCCGGTAACCCGGACGCCCCACTTGTCCAGCAGCATACCGCATATGATCAGTCCGCCCCATACGCACAGCAGGGAATACGCCCCCCCGTACATCCCGTAGTCTCCTGATGTCCAGGACAGATCAAGTATCTCGGGGTTTTTGAAGATATGACTGATGGTGGTAAACTGATCGTCAAAAAAGTACGATGCGAACATGACAAGCGACAGGCACAGCAGGACTGCCCAGCGGGCCCACCTGGAATTCTTGAGCAATGGAATGACTTTGTTCATAGGATTATTTTATCTTGTTTATGTTTGGCAATTCCAGTCCGTACCCCCTGGTGCGATCTTCATTCCTGAGCCAGATGCCAAGGAAAAAAGCCAGTACGCCAAGGGATGCAAAAATGAGCATGGGAACGGTATAATCATACTCGAGGGGATTGGTTACGCCCTGATTTGTCCGGTCCAGTACCACGCCTATCAGGAGGGGGAATGCCCACAGTCCCATATTCTGGATCCAGAAGATTACCGAGTAGGCAGAGCCTAAATACCTGTTTTCCACCAACTTGGGAACAGACGGCCAGAGTGCGGCAGGAACGAGTGAAAAACTTATACCTAATATTATAATAGCCGTATAGGCAACTCCCCGCGTAAAATATGCCTCGGGCACGAGAGCAAAAGTAAGATGACACAGGCACATCAGTACCGCTCCAATGATCAGCATGCTGGCACCTTTACCCCTGGTATCAAGAAAAGCGCCTAAAAACGGGGTTAAAAACATGGCCCCAATCGGGAACCATGAGAAAATATCACTGGCATCTGTGGCAGATATCTGTAATCTGCATTCCAGCATGTTTGCGGCAAATTTCTGGAAAGGGAAAATGGCTGAATAATAAAGGACACACAAACCGGAAACGATCAAAAAAGCTTTGCTCGTGAAAAGTTTTCCCAGATCCCTGACCTTGAATTCCTCTTCGGGCTCTTCTCCCGATTCGCCTAATTGCCTTTCCAGTTTCCTGTCAAAGAAAAAGTATACAGAAAAGGCCAACAGTCCAATAATCAGTAGAATCATGCTTACCATGACCGGCGCGCTCACATTGCCCATGCTCTCGGCAACGCGTGGGGACATCCTGAAAACGGCAAACACGCCCAGACGTGCAATGGCCATTTCGAAACCCATGGCCAAAGCCAGTTCCTTTCCCTTAAACCACTTGACTATTCCTTTCGATACAGTAACCCCGGCCATTTCGACACCGCAGCCGAAAATCATGAAACCGAGTGAGGCCAGCTTTGCCGATGGGGGCAGGGAGACCCACCAAGAAGCAAGCCAGGCTTCCAGTCCGGAACCGGCAAAGGCATCGGTAAGTGCATAGTATTTTATTGCGGCACCCACAAGCATGACCAGCGCAGAGAGAATGGCTGTGAAACGGACCCCCATCTTGTCCAGAATTATTCCGGCGAATATCAGGAACAAGGCAAAAACATTAAGAAAATATTCTGCCCCGGTGACCGTTCCAAAATGCTCTGAAGTCCATCCCCGGGTTGTTTCCAGCATACTTTTAAGGGGAGAAAGCACGTCTACGAACATGTAGGCGAAAAACATCATGGATGCCAGAAGGATCAGCATGCTCCATCGCACAAAAGCTCTGTCCTTCAGTAGTTTAGTAACTTTGTTCATATACAGGTATTAGATTATGTTCCAGATTTGCGAAAAAGAAAATCTAAGATAGAATAATAAGTCAAGTCTGCAAAATTTGTCGTACTTTTGTCCTATTATGAATGTAGACGTTGTTCTCGGACTTCAGTGGGGTGATGAGGGAAAAGGCAAGATCGTAGATTATCTGGCACAACGATATCCCGTCATCGCCCGTTTCCAGGGGGGACCCAACGCCGGTCACTCCCTTCACTTTGAAAACACATCCTTTGTCCTCCATTCCGTCCCCTCGGGCATTTTTCGAAAAGGCACTGTTAATATAATCGGGAATGGAGTCGTCATTGATCCGGTTATATTCAGGGAGGAATGCCAGTCAATCGAATCCCTCGGGATTCCTGTCAAGGAAGGGTTGATGATCTCCAAGAGGGCACATCTGATCCTCCCCACACACCGTATTATTGACGCTGCCAGTGAACATGCCAAGGGTTCACTTAAAATCGGATCCACGCTCAAAGGCATCGGCCCCACGTATATGGACAAAACCGGCCGGAACGGGATCCGGGTTGGGGACATCCTTGCCCCCGGGTTTCCGGAACGTTTCAATGCGTTGAAATCCAAGCATATTTCATTTTTGCAACAATTCGATTACACCTACGATCCGGAGGAAGGAGAAGCCCGCTGGATGGAGGCAATAGATTATATAAGACAGTACAGGCTCATTGATGCCGAATATTATATTCACCAATGCCTGAAAGAGAACAAGCGCATCCTGGCAGAAGGCGCTCAGGGCGCCCTGCTCGATATTGATTTTGGCTCGTATCCCTATGTGACATCGTCTTCCACCACCTGTGCCGGGGCATGCACAGGGCTTGGATTCCCTCCCTCAAAAGTCGGGAAGGTCTACGGGATCTTCAAGGCTTACTGCACAAGGGTGGGAAGCGGCCCGTTCCCCACCGAGCTTTTTGACAGTGAAGGGGAATTGCTCAGGGAAAAAGGAAAAGAATTCGGAGCCACCACAGGAAGACCCCGACGCACGGGATGGCTCGATCTGGTTGCATTGAAATACGCAGTGATCCTGAACGGCGTAACAGATCTTATCATGATGAAAGCCGATGTGCTGGACGGATTTGAAACCGTCAAGGTCGCTACTTCCTATGTGTCCGGCAATCTTGAGTCCGATCGTTTTCCATTTGACACAGATGCCGGCATACATCCCGTGTACAAGGATTTCAGGGGATGGAACAAAAACCTTTCCCTGATACGAAGGGAGGAGGAACTGCCTTACGAGTTCATGACATATGTCAGGTATATTGAAGATGCGGTGGGGGTTCCCGTGAGCATCATATCACTTGGACCGGACAGGGATCAGACCATAATCAGAGACTGAATCTTATGGAAAACATCCTCGAAACCATCAATACGCCTGATGACCTTAAAAAATTACGGCCCGAGAAGCTTCCCGCTCTTTGTGAGGAACTGAGAAAATACATCACCGAAAGCTGTTCGAAAAATCCCGGGCACCTGGGAGCCAGCCTGGGAACCGTGGAACTGACCGTGGCCCTTCATTACGTGTACCATACCCCTGAAGACAAGATCGTCTGGGATGTGGGACACCAGGCATATGCCCACAAGATCCTGACAGGACGCCGGAAAGCTTTTTTAAAGAATCGCTGTTATAATGGTTTGAGCGGATTCCCAAAAATGGAAGAAAGTCCTTACGATGCTTTCGGTACAGGGCACTCTTCCACCTCCATATCCGCGGCACTGGGCTATGCTATGGCTGCAGCCATGCGCAAAACCAACGAGAAAGTGGTTGCCGTAATCGGGGACGGGTCCATGACGGCCGGCCTGGCATACGAAGGGCTCAACAATGCCGGGGGAAGCAATGCCGATATGCTGGTGATCCTGAACGACAACAAGATGTCCATAGAACCCAATGTGGGAGGACTGCACAATTCACTTCTTAAGATCACCACCTCTGCCCACTACAACAAACTGAAACTGAAAACATGGATGGCCCTGGGATCGGGAGCCCTGAGGGATGCCGTCCAGAGCACGGTTAAGGCGGGAAAACGTCTTTTTGTCAAGAACAGCACCTTGTTCCAGCCCCTGGGAATACGTTACTTCGGGCCTGTGGACGGACATGACGTGGTACAGCTCGTCAATACGTTAAGAAGACTGAAAAACCTCAAAGGTCCCCGGCTGCTGCACATTCTGACCATTAAGGGAAAGGGGTTCGCCCCGGCAGAAAAGGACCAGTCCACCTGGCATGCTCCAGGACTGTTCGATGCCCAAACCGGTCTGCGGATCACAGACGAAGAACCCGACACCCCCAAAAAGATCCGCTTCCAGGATGTTTTTGGTCACACCCTCCTTGAACTGGCCCGGGCCAATCCCGCCATTGTTGGCATTACTCCTGCCATGCCCAGCGGATGCTCCCTGAACATTATGATGGAGGAAATGCCTGAAAGGTGCTTTGATGTGGGCATAGCGGAACAACACGCGGTTACTTTTTCTGCCGGATTGGCTGCGGCCGGATTCCTTCCCTATTGCAATATTTATTCCACCTTCATGCAACGGGCTTACGATTCGGTGATCCACGACGTAGCCATTCAGAACCTTAAAGTGGTTTTCTGCCTGGACAGGGGCGGCCTTGTAGGGGAAGACGGGGCTACGCATCACGGGGCTTTTGATCTGGCTTATTTCAATTGTATTCCCAATATGATGGTGGCCGCCCCCATGGACGAAGTGGATCTGCGCAATATGCTTTACTCGGCACAGGACAGCAGGTACAAAACCACAAGCATACGCTATCCCAGGGGAAACGGAGCCGGAATCAGGGACTGGAGAAGGCCTTTTCAATACATAGAACCGGGCCGGGCGCGTCTTTTGAGCGAAGGAAAGGATCTGGCACTGCTAAGCCTTGGCGCAGCAGGCATCATGGGAGCCGCAGCGGTTGCCAAAGCTGCTGAAAAAGGCATTTCGGTACAACATTACGATATGCGGTTCCTGAAACCGGCAGATGAAGAAGTTCTGGAATATGTGTCACGTAATTACAGGAACGTCATCACCCTGGAAGACGGCTGTCTGACAGGAGGCCTTTACAGTACCGTTTCTGTTTTTACGGCCTCCCGGAAAGACAGTATCTGCAAGGTAACCGGTCTGGGTATTCCCGACCGTTTCATCCAGCAAGGCAAGACCAAACAGCTTTACCACGAATGCGGGTATGATACAGAAAGCATTGCAAGGACCATTGAAACCCTTGCGGGATCTTTTTAGTTGCTGTTTTTTTTTGGTAGTTTGTAGAAATCGTTTAACTTTGCCGCTCCAAAATGAAGGGGATGATTATGCCGATGTAGCTCAGTTGGTCAGAGCAGCTGATTTGTAATCAGCAGGTCGTGGGTTCGAATCCCTCTATCGGCTCGGAGTTTTTTGACAGAATGTAAACAAGGGAGGGTACCAAAGTGGCCAACTGGGGCAGACTGTAAATCTGCTGACGCACGTCTTCGTAGGTTCGAATCCTGCCCCTCCCACAACCAACACGCGGAAGTAGCTCAGTTGGTAGAGCATCAGCCTTCCAAGCTGAGGGTCGCGAGTTCGAACCTCGTCTTCCGCTCCACATAGCACCAAAAGCCAGTGTAGCTCAGGGGTAGAGCGCTTCCTTGGTAAGGAAGAGGTCATGAGTTCAAATCTCATCACCGGCTCAAATTTACATTATTGAGTTATTAAATTATTAAGTTATGGCAAAAGAAACCTACAAAAGGGATAAACCCCACGTAAACATTGGAACCATTGGTCACGTTGACCATGGCAAAACCACTCTGACAGCCGCCATTACCCAGGTACTGGCAAAAAAAGGCCTTTCCGAAATACGTTCATTCGATTCAATTGATAACGCTCCTGAAGAAAAAGAACGCGGTATCACCATCAATACTTCCCACGTTGAATACCAGACAGCTGCCCGTCACTATGCACACGTAGACTGTCCGGGACACGCCGACTATGTGAAGAACATGGTTACCGGTGCTGCCCAGATGGACGGTGCCATCCTGGTAGTAGCTGCCACTGACGGTCCCATGCCCCAGACCAACGAACACGTGCTGCTGGCCCGCCAGGTGAACGTTCCCCAGATCGTGGTTTTCCTGAACAAATGTGACATGGTTGATGATGTCGAAATGCTTGACCTTGTTGAACTGGAAGTGCGCGATCTGCTCTCCAAATACAATTTTGACGGAGACAACGCTCCCGTTATCCGCGGTTCCGCTTTAGGCGCCCTGAACGGAGAAGCTGAATGGGAAGACAAAGTGATGGAGCTCATGGACTCTGTTGACTCCTATATTCCCATCCCCGTACGCGACAATGAAAAACCGTTCATTATGCCCGTAGAGGATATTTTCTCCATTACCGGTCGCGGAACCGTTGCGACCGGCCGTATTGAAACCGGTCTGATCAAAACCGGAGAACAGGTAGAGATCGTCGGGCTTGGCGAAAAACCTAAAACGAGTGTCGTAACGGGTGTGGAAATGTTCCGTAAGATCCTCGACAGGGGAGAAGCCGGTGACAACGTAGGTTTATTGCTCCGCGGTATTGACAAGAAAGAAGTGAAACGCGGTCAGGTTATCTGCCGTCCGGGAACCATTACCCCTCACAAGCATTTTTCCGCCACAATCTATGTCTTGAAGAAAGACGAAGGCGGACGCCACACTCCTTTCCACAACAAATACCGTCCCCAGTTCTTCCTCCGTACCCTGGACGTTACCGGAGAAGTGCAACTGCCCGAAGGTGTGGATATGGTTATGCCGGGTGACAACGTTTCCATTGATGTGGAACTGATCTACCCCGTAGCTTTGAACGAAGGGCTTCGCTTTGCCATCCGTGAAGGCGGACGTACCGTAGGTGCAGGTCAGATAACAAAGATAGGTGACTGATCCTGTAGAAGTTGATTTTCAGACACGGGTTTGGCCGTATTCGTACGGCCTGACCTGTGTATAATAGGGGCATAGTTCAAGGGTAGAATAGCGGTCTCCAAAACCGTTGATGGGCGTTCGAATCGCTCTGCCCCTGCGAATACCGGATGTTACGGTCCTGTATTTTAACCACAACAACGGGAGAAGCTTCCAACTCCTCGTGTTGCTAATAAACAAACAATGAGCAAAATCGGAATGTATTTCAAAGACTCCTACAGTGAGCTTGTTCACAAAGTGAGCTGGCCTTCGTGGAGTCAACTGCAGAACAGCGCTATTATTGTGATGGTGGCCTCGGTCATCATTGCCATAGTAATTTTTGCAATGGATTTTACATTTAGGAACCTGATGGAGTTTCTCTACAAAGCATTGTATTAATACTATAGGGAAATGACTGAAGTTACCAAAAAATGGTACGTTGTAAGAGCGGCCGGAGGTAAAGAAAAAAAAGCCAGGGAATACATTGAAAACGAGGTGAAACGTCTTCACCTGGAAGAATATGTTTCCCAGGTCCTGATTCCTACCGAGAAAATTTACCAGGTAAAAAATGGTAAAAAGATCAGTAAGGAACGCATCTTCTATCCCGGGTACATTTTGATTGAAGTCGCGCTTACGCCTGAGATTCAACACCTTCTCACAAGCATTCCTCATGTTTCGGGTTTTCTCGGAGCCGTAAAGGGAGGAGTACCTGTTCCCGTCCGTATGTCAGAGATCAACAGGATCCTTGGTCGGGTGGATGAACAGGCAGAAAGGGAAGAAGAGAACATCACTCCTTACCTGGTAGGAGAGGCTGTCAAGGTTATTGACGGTCCGTTCAACGGTTTTAACGGAACCGTTGAAGAGATCCTTGAAGATAAGAAGAAACTGAAAGTGATGGTCAAGATCTTCGGTAGAAAGACCTTGCTTGAGCTCGGCTTTGTTCAGGTAGAAAAAGAATAACTAAAAAATCATTATGGCTAAAGAGATTGCCGGATTAATCAAATTACAGATTAAAGGCGGTGCTGCCAACCCTTCGCCCCCGGTAGGACCGGCACTGGGCTCCAAGGGTGTGAACATAATGGAGTTCTGTAAAAAATTCAACGCGCAGACACAGGACCGGGCTGGAAAAGTCCTTCCGGTCATCATTACCGTTTACAGCGATAAATCTTTTACGTTTATCGTCAAACAGCCCCCTATTGCTGTTCAATTGAAAGAAGCTGCCAAAATTACGAGCGGTTCACCCGAACCCAACCGTAAGAAAGTAGCTTCCGTTACCTGGGATCAGGTCCGTGCCATAGCCGAAAACAAGATGGAGGATATGAATGCCTTCACCCTGAAATCGGCCATGAGTATGGTTGCCGGTACTGCACGCAGTATGGGCATCACCGTAGGCGGGAAGTTCCCGGAGGATGTTAACTAAACTTCTATGTAGAAATGAGTAAACTGACGAAAAATCAAAAAGTAGTATACGCCAAAGTTGACTCTGACAAACAATACAGGTTGTCCGAAGCATGTGACCTGGTCGCACAGACCAGCTTCACAAAATTTGATGCTTCAGTGGACATCGCTGTACGTTTGGGCGTTGACCCCCGCAAGGCAAACCAGATGGTTCGCGGCGTTGTGACTCTTCCGCATGGAACTGGAAAACAGGTTCGTGTACTGGTTCTCTGTACTCCCGACAAGGAGGAAGAAGCAAAAAACGCCGGTGCCGACCACGTTGGATTGGATGAATATATTGATAAGATCAAAGGAGGATGGACAGATGTTGACGTGATCATCTGCACTCCTTCGGTGATGGCCAAAATTGGTCCCATAGGCCGAATTCTGGGTCCCCGCGGGCTTATGCCCAATCCCAAGACGGGTACCGTAACCATGGAAGTCGGGAAGGCCGTTACCGAGGTCAAGGCCGGGAAGATCGACTTTAAGGTTGACAAGACCGGAATCATCCATGCGTCTATCGGAAAAGTATCCTTTGATGCCATAAAAATTCAGGAGAATGCCCAGGAGTTTCTGAACACCGTCATCAAACTGAAACCACAGGCCCTCAAAGGAACATATATCAAGAGTATTTACCTGTCCACCACCATGGGCCCCGGTCTTGCCATTGATGTCAAGTCGGGCACGGCTGCAGAATAATATTTTGTGTTATGAAGAAAGAACAAAAAGGACAGATCATTGAAAGTTTGGCAGCTCAGCTGAAAACAACCCCTGATTTCTATATTGTTAATATTGAAGGTCTGAATGCCGAGAAAACATCCCGGCTTCGCCGCCAGTGTTTTGAACAGAACATCAAGCTGGTTGTTGTCAAGAATACCCTGCTCAAACGCACCCTGGAACAGGCCGGCATAGAGGAAATGAAATTGCTTTTCCCCATTCTGGAAGGTTCCACGGCTGTTATGTTCACTGAAGTAGTCAATGCTCCTGCCAAACTGATCAAATCATTCGGTCAGGAAAACGGAAAACCCGTTCTTAAAGGAGCCTTGGTTCAGGAATGCGCCTATGTCGGGGAAAATCAACTGGAGTCACTGATCCATATCAAGTCCCGTGAGGAACTCATCGGAGACATTGCCGGACTCATACTTTCCCCTGCACAAAGACTTGTATCGGCTGTCACATCGGCCGGCAGCAATATGGCCGGAATTGTGAAAACCCTGGCCGAACGTGAATAATTATTAAAAACTGGTAAAAACAAAACTTAAACATAAAAATCATGGCAGAATTGAAACAAATGGCAGAAGCCATTGCTAATCTTACCATTAAAGAAGCTATTGAATTAGCCAACATCCTCAAGGACGAATACGGAATTGAACCTGCAGCAGCCGCAGTCGCTGTAGCCGCAGCTCCCGGAGCCGCCGGTCCTGCTGCCGAAGCAGAACAAACTCAATTTGATGTTATACTTACTTCCGCCGGACAGGCAAAACTACAGGTTATCAAAGTGGTCAAAGAGATCACGAATCTGGGACTGAAAGAAGCCAAAGAACTTGTTGACGGAGCCCCCAAGGCAGTGAAGGAAAAAGCCAGCAAAGCAGAAGCCGAACAGATCAAATCACAGATTGAAGAAGCCGGCGGAGAAGTTGAAATTAAATAAACTCTACTCCCGTTGAATCGGGAACGGTACCAGGTTTAGGACCCCTGAGGGGGTTCTAAGCCTTTTTGTCGTTAAAACGTTTATTTTCAACTAATCCTTTAACAATGCCTCAAAAAGCTAATAATCAGCGAATTAATTTCGCAACATCAAAAACCCTCCTGGATCACCCGGATTTTTTGGAGGTACAATTGAAATCTTTCCAGGATTTTTTCCAGCTGGAGACTACACCGGAAAACCGTAAAAATGAAGGATTGTTCAAGGTATTCCAGGAAAATTTCCCCATCACCGATACCCGTAACAATTTTGTACTGGAGTTCATAGATTACTTCATTGATCCTCCGCGTTATTCCATTGAAGAATGTCTGGACAGGGGACTTACCTACAGTGTTCCGCTGAAAGCGAAACTCAAACTCTATTGTACAGACCCCGAACACGAAGATTTTGACACCGTTATACAGGATGTATACCTGGGAACCATACCTTATATGACTCCCAGGGGAACCTTTGTCATCAACGGATCAGAACGCATTGTAGTATCTCAGCTCCACCGTTCGCCCGGTGTGTTCTTTGGTCAAAGCATCCATACCAACGGTACAAAACTTTACTCGGCACGCATCATCCCCTTCAAGGGATCCTGGATAGAATTCGCCACGGACATCAATAACGTGATGTACGCGTACATTGACAGGAAAAAGAAACTGCCCGTCACTACCCTGCTTCGTGCCATAGGATTTGAAAGCGACAAAGATATCCTCGAGATATTCGGACTGGCCAACGAGATTAAGGTTACCAAAACAAATCTAAAAAAGAGCCTGGGCAGAAAACTGGCTGCACGGGTGCTGAAGTCCTGGATCGAAGACTTCGTGGACGAGGACACCGGGGAGGTTGTATCCATAGAACGTAACGAGATCGTCCTGGACAGGAAAACCGTTCTGGAAGAGGAACATATTGAGCTGATCCTGGATTCCGGTGCCGCAACCATACTGTTGCACAAGGAAGAAGCCAATATCGGGGATTATGCCATCATCCACAACACCCTGCAAAAAGATCCCTGCAACTCGGCAAAGGAGGCCGTTATATACATTTACAGGCAGCTGCGTAATTCGGAACCGCCTGACGAAGCGACCGCTATGGATGTGATAGACAAACTGTTTTTCTCCTCCAAGCGTTACGATCTGGGCGACGTGGGCCGTTACCGCCTGAATCACAAACTTAACCTGAGCACCCCGTCTGATATCAAGGTCCTGACAAAGGAAGATATCATTGCCATCATCATCTACCTGATACAGCTGATCAATTCAAAAGCTATCGTTGACGATATTGACCACCTGAGCAACCGTCGTATCCGTACCGTAGGAGAACAGCTTGCCAACCAGTTCAGTGTAGGTCTCTCCCGTATGGCACGGACTATCCGCGAAAGGATGAACGTCCGTGACAACGAGGTGTTCACCCCCATTGATCTGATCAATGCCAAAACCTTGTCTTCTGTAATCAATTCATTCTTTGGGACTTCACAATTGTCTCAATTTATGGACCAGACAAATCCCCTGGCAGAAATGACCCACAAAAGGCGTCTTTCAGCACTGGGCCCCGGCGGCCTTTCCAGGGACCGTGCCGGATTCGAGGTTCGTGACGTACATTATACCCATTACGGCAGGCTTTGTCCCATAGAAACTCCTGAAGGTCCAAACATCGGCCTCATATCCTCCCTTTGCGTGTACGCCAGGATCAATGACCTTGGATTTATCGAGACGCCTTACAGGAAAGTGGACAGCGGACGTGTAGATCTGTCCTCCAAAGGATACGTATACATGAGTGCCGAGGAAGAAGAAGAGCGCATGGTGGCACAGGCCAACGTCAATCTGGACGACGAAGGGAACATCACTGATGAAAGAATCAAATGCCGTTACGAAGCGGATTATCCCGTGGTAACCAAGGAAGCTGTGCACCTTATGGACGTGGCCCCCAATCAGATCGCATCCATCGCTGCCTCTCTGATTCCTTTCCTGGAACACGACGACGCCAACAGGGCCCTGATGGGATCCAACATGATGCGTCAGGCCGTTCCCCTGATCCGTCCCGAAGCCCCCATCGTGGGAACAGGACTGGAGGATTCCGTGATCCGCGACAGCCGCACACAGATCGCTTCCGAAGGCAAGGGCGAAGTTGTTTATGTGGACGCCAACGAAATCCATATACGTTACGAAAGAACTGACGACGAGAAATTTGTCAGTTTCAGTCCTGAAGTTACCGTTTACAGGCTTCCCATATACAGGAAAACAAACCAGAACACCTCAGTGAACCTGAGGCCCATCGTAAGAAAAGGACAAAAAGTGACTGCCGGGCAGATCCTTACCGAAGGATACGGCACCCAGAACGGAGAACTGGCCCTGGGTCGCAACCTGAAAGTAGCTTTCATGCCCTGGAAAGGGTATAACTTTGAAGATGCCATCGTTCTTTCCGAAAGAATGCTGCGTGAAGATGTGTTTACCTCGATCCACGTTGATGAGTATATCATGGAAGTGCGTGACACCAAACGCGGGATGGAAGAACTGACAAGCGATATTCCCAACGTTTCGGAAGAAGCGACCCGCAATCTGGACGAGAACGGAATCATCCGTATAGGAGCCAACGTGGAGCCTGGCGATATCCTTATTGGAAAGATCACTCCAAAGGGAGAAAGCGATCCTTCTCCCGAGGAAAAGCTCCTGCGCGCCATATTCGGAGACAAGGCCGGTGACGTAAAGGATGCCTCGCTGAAAGCTTCTCCTTCCCTTTACGGCACAGTGATTGACAAACGCCTTTTCTCACGCATCATGAAAGAAGGCTCCAAGAAGGTAAAACCCATTGCCAAAATGCAGGTACAGCAGGCCGAGGAGAATTTCAAATCCCGTTTCGAAACGCTTACCCGGACATTCCTCGACAAGATGGAAAACCTTCTGAAAGGAAAGACTTCCCCGGGTATTACCGACCTGTACGGAGATATGATCATCGCCAAGGAGACTCGTTTTACAAGAGAGATTCTGGAAGGTGTAGTCTACGAGAATGTCAATCCCACCAAATGGACCAACGACAAACATACCAACGCCCTTATCCGGAAACTGATCAACAATTACCTGATCAGCTACAAGGAGCTTGATGCTGAACTCAAACGCGTCAAATACAGCCTTACCATCGGAGATGAGCTCCCCTCCGGGATCATGCAGCTTGCCAAGATCTACATTGCCAAAAAGCGTAAGATCCGTGTCGGGGACAAAATGGCAGGACGCCACGGGAATAAAGGTATTGTCGCCAAGGTAGTGCGGGACGAAGATATGCCCTTCCTGGACGACGGGTCCATTGTGGACATCGTTCTCAACCCACTGGGCGTACCTTCACGTATGAACATTGGACAGATCTACGAGACCGTCCTTGGATGGGCCGGCAAAGAACTCGGCTTAACGTTCGCTTCCCCGATCTTTGACGGAGCCACCCTTGAAGAGATCACAGATTATACCAACAAGGCGAACGTTCCCAAATACGGGAAAACATACCTGCGTGACGGAGGCACCGGCGATCAGTTTGACCAGCCTGCAACCGTCGGAATCATTTACATGCTCAAACTGGGCCATATGGTAGACGACAAGATGCACGCACGTTCCATAGGTCCCTACTCTCTCATTACCCAACAACCCCTGGGCGGTAAAGCTCAGTTTGGGGGACAGCGTTTCGGGGAAATGGAGGTCTGGGCCCTGGAAGCATTCGGAGCTGCCAATATCCTTCAGGAGATCCTGACTGTAAAATCGGACGATGTGACCGGCCGGTCACGCGCCTATGAAGCCATTGTCAAAGGGGATACCATGCCCGTACCCGGCATACCTGAATCCCTTAACGTATTGCTTCACGAATTGCGCGGTCTTGGACTTAGCGTTAACCTGGAATAAAATTTTGATTATGGCTTACAAAAAAGACAGCAAGTTAAAAAGCAACTTCAAAAAAATCACCATAGGACTGGCTTCCCCCGAAGAAATTCTGGATATGTCTCACGGAGAAGTTCTGAAGCCCGAAACCGTCAACTACCGTACATACAAACCTGAACGGGACGGTTTGTTCTGCGAACGCATCTTTGGTCCTTCAAAGGATTACGAATGTCATTGCGGAAAATACAAACGCATCCGGTACCGCGGCATTACATGTGACCGTTGCGGAGTGGAAGTAACGGAAAAGAAAGTCCGCAGGGAGCGTATGGGTCATATTTCGCTCGTGGTTCCCATTGCCCATATATGGTATTTCCGCTCTACCCCCAACAAGATCGGATACCTGCTTGGCATCCCTTCAAAAAAACTGGAAGCGATCATCTATTATGAAAGATACGTCGTTATCCAGCCGGGCATCAAGGCCCAGGACGGTATCAGCGAACTGGACTTTCTGACCGAAGAAGAATACCTGAACATCATCGACACGCTTCCCAGGGAAAACCAGATGCTGGACGACGAGGACCCCAACAAGTTCATTGCCGGTATGGGAGCAGAGGCCATCTACAAACTGCTGGTCAGACTGAACCTGGATGATCTTTCCTACGACCTGCGACACCGGGCAGATGTGGAAACCTCTCAGCAAAGGAAAACAGAAGCCCTGAAAAGGCTTAACATTGTGGAAGCCTTCCGCGAATCCAAACAGATCAACAAACCGGAGTGGATGATCATGAAAGTGATCCCGGTGATCCCTCCTGACCTGCGCCCCCTGGTACCGCTTGACGGAGGAAGGTTCGCCACCTCGGACCTGAACGACCTTTACCGCCGGGTAATCATCCGGAACAACCGTCTGAAACGTCTGATAGAGATCAAGGCCCCCGAAGTGATCCTTAGAAATGAAAAAAGGATGCTGCAGGAAGCGGTTGATTCCCTGTTTGACAACTCACGTAAATCCAATGCCGTTAAGACCGAAGCCAACAGAACCCTTAAATCCCTGTCAGACAGTTTAAAGGGAAAACAGGGACGTTTCCGTCAAAACCTGCTTGGAAAACGCGTGGACTATTCAGCCAGGTCTGTCATCGTAGTGGGACCGGAGCTGTACATGCACGAATGCGGTTTGCCGAAAGACATGGCCGCGGAACTTTACAAACCTTTTATCATTAGGAAACTTATTGAAAGAGGTATTGTCAAGACCGTAAAATCAGCAAAAAAGATCGTGGACCGCAAAGACCCCATGATCTGGGATATTCTGGAGAATGTGATGAAAGGACATCCTGTGCTGCTCAACCGGGCTCCCACCCTGCACCGTTTGGGAATACAGGCTTTCCAGCCAAAACTGATCGAAGGAAAGGCCATTCAGTTGCATCCCCTGGCATGTACCGCCTTCAACGCCGACTTTGACGGTGACCAGATGGCCGTACACCTGCCGCTCGGCAATGCAGCCATTCTGGAAGCACAATTGCTGATGCTGGGGTCACACAACATCCTGAACCCTGCCAACGGAGCGCCCATCACGTTGCCTTCACAGGACATGGTGCTTGGATTGTACTACATTACCAAATTAAAAAACAACGCCCGGGGTGAAGGAATGACCTTCTACAACGCGGAAGAAGTGATCATCGCCCACAACGAAAAGGTGATCGACATGCACGCGCGTATCAAACTGCGTCTGGAAAAGATCACCGTACGTTCTGCAAAAGACGAAAACCATCCTTCACGCGGGAAAGTGGTGTTTACTGCCGATCCCGCACAAGGTACCCACATCATTGAAACATCCGTGGGCAGGGTGCTTTTCAACCAGGTGGTTCCTGCCGAGGTTGGATTTATCAACGAGCTTGTAACAAAAAAATCCCTGCGTGACATTATTAGCCTGGTGTTAAAAGCAACCGGAGTGGCACGTACATCCCGGTTCCTTGACGACATCAAGTCCATTGGATACAATATGGCTTACCGGGGCGGTCTGTCCTTCAACCTGGACGACGTGATCGTACCCGAAGAAAAAGCCGCCCTGGTGGAAAAAGGATACGAAGATGTAGAAAAAGAAAGGGCAAACTTCAATATGGGTTTCCTGGCCAACAACGAACGCTACAACAGGGTACTGGACATCTGGACCAATGTCAATGTGCGTCTTACCAACATTGTGGAAAAGAAGCTCAAGGAAGACAAGGAAGGATTCAACCCCATATATATGATGCTGGATTCCGGGGCCCGCGGGTCCAAGGAACAGATCCGGCAGCTTTCGGGTATGCGCGGTCTTATGGCCAAACCCCAGAAATCGGGATCTACGAGTGCCGAGATCATCGAGAACCCCATCCTGGCAAACTTCAAGGAAGGTTTGTCTGTCCTGGAGTACTTCATATCCACACACGGAGCCCGCAAAGGTCTGGCTGATACGGCCCTTAAGACAGCCGATGCCGGTTACCTTACCCGTCGTCTGGTAGACGTTTCGCACGATGTGATCATCAACGAAGAAGATTGCGGCACCCTGAGGGGTCTAGTGGCTACTGCCATCAAGAACAAGGACCAGGTGGTGGAATCTCTCCACGACCGTATTCTGGGACGTACCAGCGTTCACGACGTGTTCGATCCCCTTACCGGCGATCTTCTTGTGGAATCGGGAGATGCGATCACCGAAGACATTGCCGAGAAGATATCGTCTCTCCCCATAGAACAGGTTGAGATCCGAAGCGTATTGACCTGTGAATCCAAAAAGGGTGTTTGTGCCAAGTGTTACGGACGGAATCTGTCTACCGGACGGATGGTGGAAAAAGGAGAAGTGGTAGGCGTGATTGCGGCTCAATCCATCGGAGAGCCCGGTACGCAGCTTACACTGCGGACCTTCCACCAGGGAGGTACTGCGTCAACCATCACCTCGGAAAGTGAGATCGTTGCCCGTTACAACGGGACACTTGAAATTGACGAACTCAGGACATTGACCAAAATGTCCGAGACGGGAGAACCCCTCCAGATAGTTATCGGGCGTACCGCAGAGATGCGTATTGTGGACAGCAATACACACATTACCCTGTCTTCCTACAACATTCCCTACGGAGCCGTTCTCTATTTCAAACACGGCGACCAGGTAAAGGAAAAAGACAAGATATGTGAATGGGATTCCTACAATGCGGTTACCATCGCCGAAGTCGACGGGACCGTAGCCTTTGACAGTCTCATTGAGGGGGTGACATACCGGGAGGAAGCTGCCGACGAGTACTCCCAGCACCGTGACAAAGTGATCATTGAAAGCCGTGACAAATCGCGCAACCCGACCCTGAAGATCATGAAGGACAAAGTGGAACTCAAGCAGTACAACCTGCCGGTGGGTGCCCACATCATGGCCAACGAGAACCAGCAGATCAAAGCCGGGGATATCCTGGTCAAGATTCCAAGGGCGATTGGAAAATCAAGGGATATCACAGGCGGTCTTCCCCGGGTTACTGAACTGTTTGAAGCCCGTAACCCCTCCAACCCGGCCATTGTGTCGGAAATTGACGGCGAAGTGCTTATGGGCCGTATCAAAAGAGGGAACCGGGAGATCATCATACGTTCCAAATCCGGTGAAGAAAAGAAATATCTCGTACCCTTGTCCAAACAGATCCTGGTACAGGAAAACGATTATGTAAAAGCCGGCATGGCACTTTCGGAAGGAGCCATCTCACCCACTGACATACTTCTGATCCAGGGTCCTACCAAGGTACAGGAATATATCGTTAACGAGATCCAGAGCGTTTACCGTAACCAGGGTGTTGTGATCAACGACAAGCACTTTGAGGTAATCGTCCGCCAGATGATGAGAAAAGTCGAGATCGTGGATCCGGGTGATACCCGTTTCCTGCCCGAACAGCTCGTGGACAAGTGGGAATTCATGCAGGAGAATGATATCATATACGACAAAAAGATCATTACCGATCCCGGAGATTCCCAGGAATTGAAAGCGGGACAGACCATTACGGTCCGTAAGCTGAGAGATGAGAATTCAACACTCAAGCGTAAAGACCTCAGACTGGTCCAGGCACGGGATGCCATGCCTGCCACTTCCAACCAGGTATTACAGGGGATCACACGTGCCGCATTACGAACCAACAGTTTCATGTCAGCTGCCTCGTTCCAGGAAACGACCAAAGTTCTTTCCGAAGCTGCCATATTCGGCAAGAGTGACACCCTGGAAGGGTTGAAAGAAAATGTGATCTGCGGACACCTGATCCCTGCCGGTACAGGGCAAAGGGAATTTGAGAATATTTTGGTAACTTCGCTTGGAGACTATAAAAAAATGGTGGAAGAACGAACTTTGCCCAAATAGATGTGTTTTATAACAAATAATTAATAATAAGGGCTACGGCCCTTATTATTTTATATATATTTGCCAAATTATATAATAAATCAACATTACAGACGTATGCAGCACAAAGTAATCGACGTTCAGGATGTAGTGATTCGTTTTACGGGTGATTCAGGTGATGGGATGCAATTGACAGGTTCCCTGTTTGCCGATGCCTCCGCCTATTTCGGGAACGACATTTCCACTTTTCCCGATTATCCTTCAGAGATCAGAGCCCCGCAGGGAACCGTTGCCGGTGTATCGGGTTTCCAGGTACATATTGGAAGCGGGGCCATCTATACTCCCGGAGACTATTGCGACGTTCTGGTTGCCATGAACCCTGCAGCCCTTAAATCCAATGTCAAATGGCTTAAGCCAAATGCCACAATCATTGTGGATATCGACACTTTCGATCAAAAAGGATTACAAAAAGCTGGTTTTCAGACAGAAGACGCTTTTGCAGAACTTAAGATCAAAAACCGCAATATCATTGCGGCACCTATCAGCACGCTGACTAAAGAATGCCTGAACAATTGCGGAATGGATCCGAAATCCGGACTCCGCTGCAAAAACATGTTCGCACTGGGAATCTGTTTCTTCCTGTACAATATGCCTCTCAAGCATACGGAAGAATTTTTCAAAAAACACTTTGCCAAATCACCCGGTCTGATGGACATGAACAACAGAGTCCTCAAAGACGGGTACAATTATGCAGGGAACATTCAGGCCATCGCCGATACATACATAGTTAAGCCATCCAAACAGAAACCCGGCCTATACCGCAACATCAACGGCAACCGGGCCATAGCCTGGGGACTGATGGCTGCTTCTGAAAAATCGGGCAGACCCCTTTTCTGCGGATCATATCCCATTACGCCGGCTACGGCCATATTGGAAGAACTGGCGATCCATAAGGAACTGGGTGTCAAAACGCTGCAATGTGAAGATGAAATTGCCGGGATCTGTACCGCCATAGGGGCTTCCTATGCAGGTTCACTCGCTGTGACCACTACGTCGGGGCCGGGACTATCCCTGAAATCGGAAGCTCTCGGGCTCGCCGTCATGGCAGAATTGCCACTGGTGGTGGTAGACGTACAACGTGCAGGACCTTCGACCGGGATCCCCACCAAAACCGAACAAACTGACCTGAATCAGGCATTGTACGGAAGGAACGGGGAATGCCCCGTTGCCGTAATTGCGCCGCATTCGCCTTCCCATTGTTTTGAGGCCGCCTTTTATGCTGCGAAATATGCCATGGAGCACATGATGCCCGTCATTGTCCTGTCAGAAGGTTTTCTGGGAAACGGATCGGAACCCTGGAGAATTCCGGATATGAAGGATTATCCCGAAATCAAACCCCCTGTCATTGACACGCTTCCCGCGGACGAACCCTACTTTTATCCCTTTAAGCGCGATCCCGATACCATGGTGCCCCGTTGGGCTTTGCCCGGAACACCTCACCTGGAACACCGTGTGGGCGGTCTTGAAAAGAACCACAAGGGGGCTGTTTCGTCTGACCCCCTGGTACACCAGCAAATGGTGGAAGAACGTGCCCAAAAGGTAGCCCTGCTTGCTCAGGTGATCCCGCAACAAAAAATCATTGGAGAACAGGAAGGGGATATACTGATTGTAAGCTGGGGAGGGACCTACGGTCATATGCTCAGTGCCGAAAGCCAGTTACGGGCCGAGGGTATTCAGGTGGGACTGGCTCATTTCGATTACATCAATCCGCTCCCCTCCAACACGGAAGATGTATTCAGGCGCTTTAAGAAGATCATGGTTTTCGAACTTAACAGCGGGCATTTTGTCAACTACCTCAGGGCAAAAATGCCTCAGTTCAGTTACTTGCAATACAACAAGATACAGGGACAACCCTTTATAGTAACAGAGATAACGGAAGCAATCAATAAGATAGTAAAATGAAATTTACTCCTCAAGACTTCAAATCAGACCAGGAGGTAAAATGGTGCCCCGGTTGCGGAGACCACGCCGTCCTGGCCGCCGTTCAGCGGGCTTTGCCCGAAATCAGCGAAGCACTCGGCTATTCTCATGAAAGATATGTTTTTGTTTCAGGGATCGGATGTTCTTCTCGGTTTCCCTATTATATGAAAACATATGGTTTTCACGGGATTCACGGAAGGGCTGCCGCGATCGCCACGGGAATCAAGGTGGCTAACCCTACCCTGTCGGTATGGGAAATGACAGGTGACGGAGACTCCCTCGCCATTGGGGGGAATCACCTGATACACGCCATCCGCAGGAACATCGACATCAACATCGTTTTGTTCAACAACCGTATTTATGGCCTTACCAAAGGTCAGTACTCCCCCACTTCCAAATGGGGTACGGTTACCAAAACATCCCCGCTGGGGACTGTGGAACATCCCTTCAGCCCGGGGGCCCTGGCGATGGGTGCACGCGGAACGTTCTTTGCCCGGACACTGGATATGGAATTGCAACTGACCCAGGAGATCATGGTACAGGCTGCCAAACACGACGGCACAGCCCTCGTGGAAGTATTGCAGAATTGTGTTATATTCAACGACAAAACTCACGCTGTCATTTCCGACAAAGAAGTCAGGGCTGACAGGACCATAACGCTGAGGCACGGAGAACCTATGATTTTTGGGAAGAATAAAGATAAAGGACTGGTTTTGGACGGCATGCGACTTAAAGCAGTCACCATTGGAGAGAACGGGATAACCACGGACGATATTCTTGTGCACAATGCTGAAGAACAGAATCACGGCATGCATATGATGCTCTGTGAAATGGAATGGCCTGAACTTCCTGTTGCACTGGGCATTATTCGCAAGGTTAAGGATCGTACATACGACGATATGGTAAGGGATCAGGTCATCGAAGTGGCCAATAAATCAAATATCCGATGCATGAACGATATGTTGCGAAGCGGGGCAACATGGGTAGTGGAATAATCTGCACCATAAAATAATCATATTTAAAATTTACTTATTTATCATGAAAGCAAAAGAAATTATTGCGACTCTCGAGAAAAAGTACGGGCACGAAAAAGAGTATCTGCAAGCTGTTCACGAAGTGTTGGAATCCATTGAGGATGTTTACAACCAACATCCCGAGTTTGAGAAAGCCAGGATCATTGAACGTCTTGTTGAGCCTGACCGGATTTTTACCTTCAGGGTGACCTGGGTTGATGACAAAGGGGAAATACACGTAAACACAGGTTACCGTGTTCAGTTCAACAATGCGATCGGACCGTACAAGGGTGGACTTCGGTTTCACGATTCCGTGAATCTCTCCATTTTGAAATTTCTGGGATTCGAACAGATCTTTAAAAACGCCCTTACCTCACTGCCGATGGGTGGCGGCAAGGGAGGATCGGATTTCAGCCCCCGCGGCCGTTCAGCCAACGAGATCATGCGTTTCTGCCAGGCTTTTATGACAGAACTGTGGCATAACCTCGGCCCCGACACAGACGTACCCGCCGGTGACATCGGCGTCGGAGCCAGGGAGATCGGCTATCTTTACGGCTGGTACAAGAAACTGGCACGTGAGCACACGGGTGTCATGACAGGCAAAGGCCTTACCTGGGGAGGATCCCTGATCCGTCCGGAAGCTACAGGATACGGAGGGGTATATTTTGTACAGCATATGCTCCGGGAAAAGAACCAGGAGCTAAAAGGCAAGACCGTTTCAATATCCGGATTCGGCAACGTTGCCTGGGGCGCTGCCCAGAAAGCCACAGAACTCGGGGCCAAAGTGGTAACCATTTCCGGACCTGACGGGTATATTTACGACAAAGCCGGACTGAATGAAGAAAAGATCGCATATATGCTTGAACTTCGTGCCAGCGGAAACGATATCGTAGCTCCCTACGCAGAAAAATTCCCCGGATCGGTATTTTACGCAGGCAAACGTCCCTGGGAAGTGAAAGTGGATATTGCTTTGCCCTGCGCCACCCAGAACGAAATGAACGGAGAAGATGCCAAACAATTAATAGCCAACGGTGTCTCTCTTGTCGCCGAGATTTCAAACATGGGTTGCACCCCGGAAGCCGTTGAAGCATTCCATAAGACAAAAGTGAATTTTGCTCCCGGGAAGGCAGTCAATGCCGGCGGAGTAGCAACATCGGGTCTGGAAATGACACAAAATGCCGCCCACCTCAACTGGCCTGCAGAAGAAGTGGATGCCAAACTCCATCAGATCATGTCCAGCATACACCAGGCTTGCGTGGATCACGGCAAACAAAAAGACGGCTACATCAATTACGTGAAGGGAGCCAACATTGCCGGTTTCATGAAAGTGGCCCGTGCCATGCTTGAACAGGGAGTTATTTAAGATGTACAGACTGGGCCTTGATTTCGGTTCTACACTGACTAAAATGGCTCTTACCAAGCCTGGGGAAAAGGATTACCCTTCTCCCCAGGCTATTTTTCAATACAAAACCAACGACTGTACGGGAGATTTCTACAATGCCCTGGAAAGTTTCCTGATACAGGAAAATATCCCGCTCGGGACCATTGACCACATTTCGGCTACCGGGACTCATGCAAACCTTGTCAAAGACAACATACTGGGAATACCTACCCGGATTGTCCCCGAAGTAGCCTCCATTGGCATGGGCGGTCTGGCACTGGCGCAACTTGAAGAAGCCCTGGTCGTAAATATGGGGACAGGCACCACGTACATTGATGCTTCTTCTGAGGGGATGCGCCACCTGGGAGGAACAGGTATCGGCGGAGGCACACTTACTGGCCTCGGTCAATGCATCCTGGGAAGTTCATCCGTAAGTGAAATTGCCCGGCTGGCTTCACACGGCAACCTGGAAAACGTGGACCTGCTGATCGGAGACATTACCGACCTGCAGCTGGAACATCTGCCGTCTTATCTGACTGCAGCGAATTTCGGAAAACTCGGCCATCCGCTTTATACAAAAGAAGCCTCAAAGGCAGGCCGGGAAGACCTTGCCCTGGCACTGATCAATCTTGTACTGCAGGTAATTGGAAGCATGGCAGTTATGGTGTGCAAGAGTTGTCACAAATCGAATGTGGTTTTTGTAGGTTCGCTTACACGCCTCCCCCAGATAGGAGATGTCTATTCCATGTTCTCGAAAGTATACGGTCTCCAGTATATAATACCTCCCTTTGCCGCATTCGGTACAGCGCTGGGCAGTACGCTCGTTTCTTCAGAAGAGGTATAATACAGATCCTCCCCGGATTTTTCACCTGCGGTTCCTGCCAGAAGATGTTCATCCAGCAGGTGTTTCACTCTTTGTGCGACGGCCGGTGCCGGATCCACAATTTCCACACCGGGACCGGCAACCCGCCGGATGACGGGCACCAGGAAAGGATAATGGGTACACCCCAGGACAAGATGGTCTGCCCCTTCCCTGAGCATGGGCTCAATGGTCTTCCGGACCATTTCTTCTGTTTTGAGCGTATCATATTCGCCTTTTTCAACGGCTTCAACCCATCCCTCTCCTACCTGTTCCAGAACACGCACCCTGCCTGCGAATGTTGCCAGGGTCCTGTTATAAAGTGATCCTTTGAAGGTTCCCCTTGTAGCCAGAACACCCACAACACCACTCTTTGTATGCAAGACTGCCGGTTTTACTGCCGGTTCCATGCCAACAACATGGGTATGCGGGAAAGATTTTCTGAGGATGTCAATGGCTGCCGCTGTCGCCGTGTTGCATGCCACTACAATGATCTTACAGTCCCGGGAGAGGAAAAAGCGCGTTATCAGACAACATCTTTGAATGATCTCCTCAACCGGTCTTGGGCCGTAGGGACAATAAGCCGAATCGGCCACATAAATCAGGCGCTCTCCGGGGAGAAGCGCCTTGATTCGGGAGTGAACGGTCAGTCCGCCAATACCGGAATCCATTATTCCGATGGGTGAACCGCTCATAATTGTAAAATTTATTGTGGTTGTTGTTCCATGCCGGGTAATTGTGTCGGAGCCACTTTCTCGGCAGGTATACCTAATGCGGTCTTGGCTAAAGGCAATACGTTTACACTAATCTGCTCATCGTAGAAGATCAGGCCTCCGGCCGAAAGATCAAATATAAAAGCGAACCCGTTATCCCTGGCAACCTTGGCAATGGCTTCGTTGGCTTTCTGAAAGACAGGTGACAACAGGATCTGTTGCATTTGCTGATACTCCTGTTGCGCTCCCTGGCTGAATTGTTCAAGACGCTGCTGGATCTCAATAAGTTCACGTTGTTTCGCTTCCAGAACAGCTGCTGTCCAGGTAGCCTGTCTCTGCTGGTATGTGTTGTATTTGGTCTGATACTCCTGCTGCATCTCGGCAATCGTTTCTTCCAGTTCGTTCGTGTAATTCTGCAGTTTGATCAGGGCAGAATCCCTTTCGGGCATCAGGCCGATCAGTTCCTGGGAATTAATGTGACCGAATTTCAGGTTTTGTGCAGAAGCTGTCCCGGCAATACATAACAACAAGGCAATGGCAGTAGCAATACGTTTCATAAGTTTTGGTTTAAAGATTACAAATGTACGAAAATTTACCTGACACTCTGTAATCTTTCCACAACCAGATTACTTATGTCTATTTGGGGATCATAATGAACGACTCCCATTCCGGATGCAATATCCAGTACCAGGCTGTATCCCTTTCGGCCGGCGATATACCGGATGGCTTCCTCCATGCTTTCCTGGATGGGTTTGAAAAGCACTTCAGATGTCTTTGCCAGTGTCCCCTCCTGTCCAAAGTATTGTTCCTGAAGAGCTTTTACATCTTTCTCCCTGTCCATTATCTGTTGTTCACGAACACGTCTCCTTTCCGGAGAAAGACCTGCTTTTTCTTTCTGATATTGCTGGAACATCTCCTCCAGCACATTGTATTCATCTTGTAATTTTTGCTGGTACTGCTCCTGCAAACCGGCAATCTTTTCCTGAGCTGCAGTATATTCGGGCAAAGAATTCAGGATGTTCTGTGAATGGATAACGGCATAATTCTGAGCCGTCAGACTGCCTGCCGTCAGGAAGACCAGTAATAATAAAACCATTCTTTTCATAACTGTGATTTTTAAAAAGTTTGTCCAATCATAAAGTGGAAATTCGAACCGCCTTTCTTTCCGCTGAAATCGGTGTCGAATCCGTATCCCCAGTCAATACCCAAAAGGCCTATCATAGGGAGGAAAACCCTTACCCCTACACCAGCGGCACGTTTGATAGAAAACGGGTTGAAGTCGCGCATATCACTCCAGCAGTTTCCTCCTTCCATGAAAATAAGGGCGTAAATGGTTGACTGCGGCTGCAGGATCACCGGGTAACGCAACTCTACAGTGTACCGGGTATACACACGACCGGCATACGCATCGTTGATGGTGGGCGTGAGAGAATAATTGGAATAACCCCGTTGTGATATGATATCGGCACCGTATGTGTTGTAACCGCTCATCCCGTCTCCACCGAGCATAAATCCCTCGAACGGGGAATACCCCAGTTTCCTGCTGTAAAATCCAAGATATCCGAAATTGGCACGTGTCATAAGTACCAGGTCCCCGATAAGCCGAGTATAGAGGTTGGCATCAAAAGTCCATTTGTGATATTCTATCCAACGGTACCTCTGGGCTTCTGTCATTGAAGCATAATCCGTGTTCTTGTCCCTGAACAGTGAATAGGGCGGGGTTACCTGCAACCCGAACTTAAAGTCCGAACCCTGACGGGGGTAGATGATCTGGTCTGTCGAATTGCGCTGGAGGGTAAGGGAATAATCAATGATATTGGATTGCCCGTCCGTGAACATGAAATAATAACCCCAGTCCTGCAGGTTGTATCTCTTAATATCCAGCTGGTTGTAGAAAACAAAATAATTGTCGGGCCATTTGAGCCTGGTCCCCAGACCTATGCCAAGACCGTATACTTCCATAAACTGGTCGTTGGTCAGGTAATAATAGGTGGATGCGGTTTGTCTTGTATAATACAAGCTGGTACTGAATGAAGTGGGTTTCTTGCCTGTAAGCCACGGTTCCACAAAAGTGGCGCTCAAAGCCATATAATATGTCCCGTTTGTCTGAAATCTAAGGGACAGTGTCTGGCCGTCTCCCAGCGGCACAGGCCTCCACGCCTGTTTGTCAAACAGCCTTCTGACGGAAAAATTGTTAAAACTGATCCCCACGGTTCCCACAAAAGTATTTCCGCCCCAGCCTCCTGCTATTTCAAACTGGCTGTCAGGCTTTTCGGTCACGTTGTATATAATGTCGACCGTATTGTTCACCTGGTTGGGCACTACATTGAAGCCACTACCCATCTGCATGATGGCTTCCTGGTCAAAATGGCCCATCGAGGCTATCTCCCTGATGGATCGTTCCAGTTCCGTCTGGCTGAAAAGATAACCGGGACGGGTAAAGACCTGACGGCGGACGATTTTTTCGTTGGAAACGTTGTTGCCGTTGATGATGATCTTGTTGTAGGTGGCCGGCTTCCCTTCAAAGATCCTCATTTCCACATCGACCGAGTCCTGTTCGATGTTGACTTCTACAGGGACAATCCTGAAAAACAGGTATCCCTGGTCCTTATATACCTGGGAAACGTTTCCCTGCTGGCTTTTCCCCCCCCCGAACAACCGTTCCTCCATGGTGACCACATCGTAAATATCGCCCTTTTCTATACGAAGTACGGAATTCAACATGTCGCTCGAATACTGGGTGTTTCCGGTCCATGTGATATCCCGGAAATAGTAGCGTTTCCCTTCATCTATCTCAATATCAATCCCAAGATTTTTTGCATCGATGTGGTACATGGTATCCCTCACAATCCGTGCGTCACGATACCCCAGCTCATGAAACTTCTGTAACAGAAGCTGTTTGTCGTTACGGAACTCCTTCTCATCAAATTTTTTGCTGAAGAAGAAGTTGTAGAGACGTTTGTCCTTTGTCTTCTTCATGGCAAAACGCATCTTTAACAGGGACAGCTGGTCACTCCCCAGGAACCGGATCTCCTTTATGCGGACCTTTTCTTTGCGATCAACATGAAAAGTAACCTGTACGGCATTTTTTATGGTTGAATCTTCTTTATGTGTCGCAGTAACCTCTGCATTGAGAAATCCCTTTTCTACAAAATAACGCCTTATGATGTCACTTGAGGATTTGATCACGTAATCCGACAGCTCGCTTCCCCTTCTCAGTCGTACACGTTCTTCAATGTCTGTCTGCTCTCCTCTTTTTACACCTTCGTATTTCCATTGTGAAACCCTGGGTCGTTCAGTAATACTGATGTTCAGATAGACCTGGCTGTTAACAAGACTGTCCACGAATACAGCCACATCGGAAAAGAACCGCTGCATGAAAAGACGTTTTACAATTGTCTGGGATTCTTCTCCCGGAATACTGATGGTATCTCCAATGGCCAGTCCGGTCAGTGAAAGAATCTGATCCGGGTTAAGATAATTTACACCGGTGACGGTCAGTCCGGCAATCACACACTTACTGGGATTGGCATAATCTATCACTACTGAACGCTGATTTCCGGCAGTAGTATCGGGCAGGGCCGTCTTCTCGGTTTCTTGTGCCGAAACTGGAATTGCCAAAAAAATAAAGATCAGGCAGAAAATCAGGTACTTCATTCAAGATATATTACAAGGATTCTTCAATCTTTCCAAAACGGCGTTTCCTGTTTGTAAACGACTCAATAGCAGCTTCGAAATCAGGATTGCGAAAATCGGGCCAAAGTACAGGGGTAAAATACAATTCAGTATATGCCAGTTGCCACAGCATAAAATTACTTATCCGCATCTCACCACTTGTCCGGATCATAAGGTCGGGGTCTGGTATCCCGGCAGTAGAAAGGTAGCGGGATAACGTTTCTGACGTCACGGGGTGTTTGCCGCAAGGCTGTTCTTCCATCAAACGGTTCACGGCCTGCATGATATCCCACTTTCCACTGTAATTGACAGCTACCACCAGCGTCAGGCCTGTGTTGTCTGCCGTTTGGTTCATACACGCGTCCATCCTTTCCAGGACATCTGGTTGCAGGTGTTCAATATCCCCGATAAAAAGACACCGTACGTTGTTTTTCATAAGGGTAGGCGTTTCTCTGTGAATGGCATGGACCATGAGGGACATGATGGCGTCCGTCTCGCTCTTGGGCCTTCCCCAGTTTTCTTCCGAGAAAGCGAAAAGACTCAGGTAACGGATTCCCTTCCGGGCAGCAAATTCCGTAGCTTCCCTGACAGCTTCCACTCCCTGGCGGTGTCCATCCTTACGTTGCAGACCATGAGAAAGAGCCCATCGACCGTTTCCGTCCATGATCACACACACGTGTCGAGGTATGTTTTCGGTTATCTCACTCATAGTCTTCTCCTCCGTTTCTTTTGTCGAATCCCATCATAAGCTTTTCCCTCAGGGTCGTAATAAAATCGTTCCCTGCAAAAGTAAGACTGGTGATGTGGAAATGAGCCTTTTTGACAATAAAGCTGTAAGGCAGGTCAATTACGACAGAGCGGTTGTCGAGATGCAACTGCGCCTTTGGACTGCGGCTTCTTACCCTGATCTCGAGGACAGCCTGATCGGGAAACACTATAGGTCTGACATTCAGATTGTGCGGAGCGATGGGAGAAAGGATCAGTACACCGGATTCGGGAAAAACGACAGGCCCTCCAACGCTCAGGGAATACGCCGTAGAACCTGTGGGAGTAGCCACTATGATCCCGTCGCCGCGGTATGTGGAAATATGTTTTCCGTCCATCTTGACATCCACTTCGATCATGGCCGAACTGAATCTCTGAATGCAGATCTCGTTGATGGCATAAGGATAGATCCGCTGCTCTACCTCCTGCTGCTCAATGGTAAGTACCGTATGTCTTGTCCTTACATATTCTTTTTGCAGCAGCGAATCAAAAAGGTTTCCCAAAAAATCCGGACTGCATCCTGTGAGGAAGCCAAGCCTTCCGTAATTCACTCCAGCTACAGGCACCCCGGAATCCTTGACGATTTCAAGTGCCTCCAGGAAGGTCCCGTCACCTCCCACAGTAACCAGCACATCTGTACCAGGAGGCAGTTTCCGGTCATCTCCCAGCATGGAAAATGAAATCTCTTTCCTCTCCGGCAGAAGCCATTCCCTGTTGATTTCCTTCCCGTAAAAAACGACCCTCATATTTGTAATGCCGATAAGTTGCTTACTTTTGCAGCAAAGATAACCAATAATGACAAAATTGAGTGTCAATATAAACAAATTTGCCACCCTCAGAAATGCGAGGGGAGGCAATATGCCTGACGTTGTTAAAGCTGCCGGGGACTGTGAACGTTTCGGGGCACAGGGGATCACTGTCCATCCTCGTCCTGATGAGCGTCATATCAGGTACCGGGACGTACGGGAGCTCAAGCCTGTTATTACTACTGAGTTCAATATTGAAGGATACCCCATACCTTCTTTTATACAGCTGGTGCTGGAAATCAAACCGGCCCAGGTGACACTGGTCCCGGACGCCCATGATGTGATCACTTCCAACGCAGGCTGGGATACAAAACGCCATGCAGGTGAACTGAAGGAATGGGTCAGGGTTTTCAGGGAAGCGGGTATCCGTACCTCTCTTTTTGTTGATCCCGATCCCGATATGGTTCGTGCTGCAGCCTTAACCGGGACAGACAGGGTGGAACTCTATACAGAGGCATACGCCCGTATGTACACCCAAAACCGGGAAAAAGCCATTGCCCCATACGTTCTCGCGGCTCAGGCCGCTACTGCCTGTTCCCTGGGGCTGAATGCCGGTCATGACCTGAACCTGGACAATTTGGCGTATTTCAGGCATCAAATTCCTGAACTGCTGGAAGTCTCAATCGGTCACGCACTCATATGTGAATCTATATACCTGGGACTTGAAAACACCATTCAGATGTATATAAGGCAACTCTCCGATTTTTAATTATATTTGCAAGTTCTTATTTTTTTAATCATGAAGAAATCATCACTGATAATCACCATCTTGCTGGCACTTGCCGTAGCAGTACTCTTTGTTTTACACTTTACGGGGATCGGGACAGGTACAACCGTGCACGAAAGATCCGACCAGGAAACCGGCGAAATTCCCACAGGAAATATCGTATACATACGAATTGATTCACTGCTGAACAGCTACAATTTTTTCCAGGATCTTCAGTCTGACCTGAATGCCAAAGCCCGTATTGTTGAAGACGATCTTACAAAGAAAGGCCGTGCCTTTGAGAATGATGTGAACAGCTTCCAGGAAAAGGTTCAAAAAGGGCTCATCACAAGATCCCAGGCAGAGACCCAGCAAAACCAGCTTGCTGCCCGTCAGCAGGAGCTGGAACAGTATGCGCAGCAAAAACAAATGGAACTGGCAGAAGAGAACCAGGTTATGCTCAACCGTGTGCTGGACGCTATCAAAACTTACCTGGCGCAATACCGCGTCATGAATAATTATGACCTGATCCTGACCACAGACGGCAGCAGCAATACTGTAATAGACGGGAGCCCCTCCCTGGACATCACCAAAGATGTTGTTGCAGGATTGAACAGCGAATACGCAAAAAGCCGCAAATAGGCATTTACTATGAGATCCGTTACAGGAACCCGGTTCCAATTTCCCCGTCAGACGGGATTGTATATTGGAAAAGTCCGCGATGTGTATACCGTTGACCAAAGGATCCTTGTTATGATCGCTACCGACAGGATCTCTGCCTTTGACATTGTATTTCCCAAAGGGATCACTTTCAAAGGACAGATCCTGAACAGGATCGCCTCCAAATTCCTGGATCTTACAGCGGACATTGTTCCCAACTGGAAGATCGCCAGTCCCCATCCCATGGTTACTGTCGGTTACCGTTGTGACCCATTCCCTGTTGAAATGATCGTGAGGGCCTATCTGACCGGAAGTTCCTGGCGCACTTACAAAAGCGGGCAACATCTTTTGTGCGGCATCCCGTTGCCTGAAGGCATGCGGGAACACCAGGCTTTTCCCGGCCCGATCGTTACCCCTACGACCAAAGCCGAAATTGGTGCCCACGACCAGGACATCTCCAGGGAAGAGATCATCAGCCGCGGCCTGGTAAGCCGCCACGATTACGAGCAAATGGAAGCCTTCTCCCTCGCTTTATTTGCCAGGGGACAACAACTGGCCGCAGAAAAGGGTCTCATTCTGGTTGACACCAAATACGAATTCGGCAAGCTTGGGGATCAGATCTATCTGATCGATGAAATACATACTCCGGACTCTTCCCGGTATTTTTATGCGGAGGATTACCTGGAAAATTTTTCGAAAGGACTTCCCCCCAGACAGTTGTCAAAAGAATTTGTAAGGGAATGGCTCATGGAGAACGGGTTCAGCGGGCAACCGGGTCAGAAAATGCCCGAACTGACTGATGAGGTGATCCGTGACATATCCAACCGTTATATTGAATTGTTCGAACACCTGACAGGCACGGCTTTTGTACCGCTTACCTATGACGATGCATTTTATGACGACATGGAAGGATGCATCCTCAATATGCTGGCCCGTTTATGAGATACCGAATTATAATAACTTTCCTTATCCTGTTTGCCGCAATCACTCTTGGTGCCCAGGATCAGTCTTATATCCGGCACAAAGTCCGCTGGATGGAAACGTTGTATTCCATTGCCCGAAAGTACAAGGTGGACCCAAAGGATATCGCACTGCTCAATGAGCTCAGGACAGGTGAGATATCGAGGGGTCAGGTCCTGCTGATCCCTCACAAAGACCCCCCTGCAGAAGAATACGTGCAGGACACCATCCCTGAAACCCTGCACGCGGTTGACCTGCCGGAATCCGAGGCACAAGAGGAATTCCCCTGCGCAGATTTCATTGCTACGGAATCATACCGGCCTGTCGTTTCTCTTATCCTGCCTATGTCAGGGCCCACATTCAACAACGGTTTTCTGGAGTTTTACCAGGGGGCTTTGCTGGCAGTCGATAAAATGAAAAACCAGGGAATGCGTTTCACCCTGCAGGTGTTTGACTGGAACGAACAGCCAGTGGACGACCTTCTCTCGGGTGACAAATTGGGGAGCAGCGACCTGATCATAGGACCGGTATACGCCACCGAGATAGGAAGTGCACTTGCCTATTTCAGGCACAGCCAGATAAAAATCGTATCACCCCTGGATCCCGGTGCCGAGATCTGGGTAGGTTCCTCTCCGAACCTTTTCCAGGTACAAAGTACCCTGAAAGCACAGCAGGAAGCCCTGATCAAATACCTGGAGCCCCATCAAGCCACCCTTTGGATCATATCGGAAGAAGGAGAAGCCGTCGTCTCTCCCGAGATCCGTGCACTGTTGGACAACAGCCTGATACCTTACCGGAATTTTTCTTACGACGTGCTGCAGGGAAGAGAGGTAACCCAAATTCTAAGAGAACTGTTATCCTCCAATCCCAGGAACCAGATCATCATTGCTTCTCAGAACGAAGCGTTCGTTTCCGATGCCCTCAGAAATCTTCACCTGCTGATGGCTTACGACAACATCCCTGTTGAACTGTTCGGACTCTCCCGGTGGAGAAGTTTTGAAACACTGGACCTTACAGCATTGCACCAGTTACAGGTGATGCTGCCCCTTTCTGCCTATGTCGATTATACCCTGCCGGAGGTTAAGGAATTTGTACGGAATTACAGGATGATCTTCCACGGAGAACCTTCCCCCTATGCGTTTCAGGGATACGATGTGGCCTATTATTTCCTGAATGCTCTGTACCGGTTGGGTCCCCGTTTTGAAAATTGCCTGGACACTTTGAAACTTCCGGGTCTCCAGAACGGGTTCTGGTTTTCCAGGAATGAGGCCGGAAGCGGTTTTTCCAATAAAGGAGTACGTGTGGTACGTTATCTGCCCGATTTCACGGTAGAACTTTTGCCCTGATCAAAGGTTATCCCTTTCAATATCCCTGAAATACCTTACCGTCTCTGTCCGGAGCTCGGCTGTAGCAGCTTCATCACAGACTATGATGGCACGGGGATGCATCTGCAGGGCAGTGATGGTCCACATATGAGACACGGAACCTTCTACTCCGTGTCGTAAAGCCCTGGCCTTGGCATGTCCGTTGACCAGAATAAGCACTTCGTCAGCGTCCATGACGGTACCTACACCAACAGTAAGAGCTGTTTTGGGAACCTTGGCAATGTCGTTGTCAAAAAAACGGGCATTTGCCACCAATGTGTCAGTAGTCAGTGTTTTTACACGGGTCCTGGACACCAGGGAAGAACCCGGTTCGTTAAAAGCAATATGACCGTCGGGACCAACTCCTCCCAGGAACAGGTGAATGCCGCCCGCTTTGGTTATTGCTTCTTCATAGGCAGCACATTCTTTCCGGGGATCCGGTACATTTCCGTTCAGAATATGAATGTTTTCAGGACGTATGTCAATATGTCTGAAAAAGTGCTCCTTCATAAAATAATGGTAGGACTGGGGATGGTCTTCCGGAAGACCGACATATTCATCCATATTGAAGGTGATCACATTTTTAAAAGAGATCTTTCCCTTTTGATGCAATGATATCAGGGCCTTGTATGTGCCCAGGGGAGAAGATCCCGTAGGAAGTCCCAGAACAAAAGGTCTGTCCTCAGTCGGAGCGTAAGCATTGATCTTTGCTGCAATATAATTGGCTGCCCAGGCGGAAAGTCGATCGTAATTCTCTAAAATAATAACTCTCATGATGTATAGTTTAAAAGATCCTTGGCATTTTGAACAGCCGCCGGGGTGATACTTGATCCGCTGAGCATCCTGGCAAGTTCCCTCACCCGGTCCTCCCCCTGCAGGGGAAGCAGCCTTGTTTCGGTCACCTCCCTTACCATTTCCTTTTTAACCAGGAAATGTGCATTTCCCTTGGCTGCCACCTGCGGCAGATGTGTGATGGCCAGCACCTGCATGCAGTCTGACAATTCATGAATCATATTCCCCATGCAATCAGCAATTTTACCTGACACGCCCATATCCACCTCGTCAAAAATGATCGTGCTCAGACCCGAATGCCGGGCGATCACGGATTTTATGCACAACATGAGACGTGACATTTCCCCACCCGAGGCGATACGGCTCAATTCGCGGGGAGGCACATCCTTGTTTGCCGAGAATAAAATTTCCAGATGTGTGTTGCCCAGGGGGCCGTACAACGGTTTTTCCGAGATGCTGAATTCTATCCTGGCATGGGGGATCCCCAGGAGTGCCAGACGCGACCGCAACTGGCCCGAAAGCTCTGACAAACAGCCTGTCCTTTCCTTATGAAGACGCGCCGCAAGCCGATCTCTCTGAGCCGTCGCCTCTGCCAGTTCTTTTTCCAGGGCTTCCAGCCGTGAGGAATCGGTTACCGCATCGTCCAGTTGCTTTCCCACCGATTGGGCAATGTCCAGCAAGTCACTGACCGTCATTACATTATGTTTTCTCTGCAGGGAATAAATGGTATCCAGGCGTCTGCTGACCTGAAGCATTCTCTCAGGATCGTCCTGGATCCCGGTAAACATGCGTGCACACTCCTGTGCGATGTCCCTGAGCTCCGTCCGAACCTGTTCCATCCTATCCCCGACTTCAGAAAAATCCGGGTTCCGGGAGGCAATGGCAGAGGTAAGCCGGGATGCTTCCTTGAGCTGAACCAGGACAGGCAGCTGCCCTTCATCCAGGATGTTCAGGACCTCGGATAGGGATTGACGGATTTCTTCGGCGTACCGGAGCAGGTTCAACTCCTTTTCCAGTTCATCCTGTTCTCCAGCGGACAATTTTGCCGCCTGAAGTTCCTGGTACTGATAGGAGAGGTACTCCAGATCTTTCCTGGTTTGCTCGTAAGCAGTTCTTGTAGTCCGTACACGGCCGGACAGAGAGATCACTTCCCGGAATTTCGCGGAATACTGTTCTGACAGAGGACCCAATCCTGCAAAAGCATCAGCAACCCTAACAGGATAATCGCTGTCAGAAAGGAGCAGGTTGCCGTGCTGGGAATGTATGTCGATGAGGATATTGCCCAACGATCGTAGAAAATTCAGGGGAACAGGCTGGTCATTCACGAAGGAACGGCTCTTCCCCCCCGGACTGATGATCCTTCTGATGATAAGATCGTCGGAATAATCAACTTCGTTTTCGGAAAACAGGTGTTCTATGTCCGGGCTGGCTTTGGGAATACGGAATCCCGCTTCCACAACGGCATTGACCGAAGAATCCCTTAACACGCCTGCATCGGCCCTTTGTCCCAGAACGAGAGACAAGGCACCCAATATGATCGATTTACCAGCACCGGTCTCGCCGGTAATGATAGTCAGCCCCCCGGAAAATTGAACGTCAAGGACATGAATGAGGGCATAATTGGATATGCTCAGCGCGTATAACAATTAATCTTTAGGTTCTTCAACCAGCTTGTAATAAGTCTCTTTTTCCTCAAATTCCTTAACGGCAATAAGGGTCGGTTTGGGCTGACGTTCGTAATAACGTGATATCTCTATCTGTTCGCGGTTCTCAAACGTTTCTTCAAGTGTGTCGGCATAAGTCGAAAACTCTTCCAACCGGCCGTTCAGTTCTTTTTTCACCTCTGCCGCTATCTGATTTGCCCGCTGGGAAATGATCATCACTGTTTCATAAATGTTACCTGTCCTTTCAGATAACTTAGAGAGATCACGGGTGACTGTCGTGTCCGGGACAGGTTGTTTTTTGCTTTCCATATCTGTTATTAATTATTATTTCTTGTTGTAAACTGTTGTGCTCTTTTGAACATGGTGTCCATTTCCCTTCGGTAGCGGGAATCGGGATATTCGCTTATGAAATTGTAGTATTCATCTATCAGGTTCAGGAAGCGTTCCCTTTGCAATGCAGGGATGCTGTTGTTTGCGTAATGATAATTGGCGGCCACGATGTAGTAAAGTATATCTTCACGGTAACTGCTCTCGGGATTATCTTTCAACGTTTCCTTCAGGGCGTGGGTTGCCGCCTTGTAGTCTTCAATGGTATAATATAGCTTTGCAGACTCGTACGCCTTCCTGTCCAGGCGGTTGTAGAGATCATCCAGCATAGTGCGGCACACTTCCGTGTACTCGTTCCCGGGATAATCGTAAAGAAACTCTTCAATGGCTGCTATGGCAACGTGACTGGGCTGCTGATCGAGCTCGTAACGGTATGTGTTTTGAAAAAGACAGTCAAGTCTCAGAAATCGGGCCGTCTTTGTAAAGGGGCTGCGCGGAAAAATTTCCACAAATTGTTTGAAATTATCTTCCGCTGTCACAAAATCATTCAAATGATAATTGCTCAGACCCAGATAATACTGCAGGGTATCATCACGGGTGGTCCCCCGGTATACCATTTGCAATTGTTCAAGAATAGGCTGTGTCCTGGAATATTTTCTGGCTTCAAAATATTCTATGGCCTTCCTGAATTTCAGATCGTAATCGGTACTGCGCAACAATGTCTCATACTGGTTGACACATGATGTCGCCACCGATAGAAACAGGACCGTTAAGAGTAATGGTTGTCTTTTCATCAATAACATCGCATACAAATATACGACAGTTTAGCAAATTACAGGCCAGATTGCATCGCCAGGTAACGTTCTGCGTCCATTGCCGCCATACAACCGCTCCCGGCGGCAGTGATTGCCTGGCGGTATCTGGGATCCTGCACGTCTCCGGCAGCGAAAGCTCCCGGCACGTTCGTTTCTGAAGTTCCGGGACGTGTTATGACATATCCTTCCGGATTGACCCTGACCCAGGGAAGGAATGGTTCGGAGTTGGGGTGGTGGCCAATGGCCAGAAAAAAACCATGTATGTCTATGGTCCTTTCACGTCCGGATTTATGAACCAGCCTGGCTCCCGTGACCCCGGAATCATCTCCCAGGATCTGTTGTGTCTGATGCTCCCACAACACCTCGATGTTGGAAGCTGTCAGGACACGTTTCTGCATCACTTTGGAGGCTCTGAAAACATCACGTCTGACGATCATGTACACTTTCCTGCACAGGCCGGACAGGTAGATGGCTTCTTCACAGGCCGTATCGCCTCCTCCCACGACGGCCACGTCCCTGCCCCGGTAAAAGAACCCGTCACATGTCGCGCAGGCCGATACACCCATTCCTTTGAATTTCTGTTCAGATTCCAGTCCCAGGTAACGGGCGGTAGCGCCTGTGGCAATGATCAGTGTTTTTGTCAGGATCTCCTTCCCGCTGTCCAGTTTGATACGAAAAGGCGATTCGTTCAGCCAGGTTTCCGTAATGATCCCTGTCCTGAGGTCTGATCCGAAACGTTCTGCCTGCTTACGAAGGTCTTCCATCAGCCGGTTCCCGTCCACCCCTTCGGGATAACCAGGGAAATTCTCGATCTCGGTAGTTGTGGTCAGCTGACCTCCCCTGAGAATACCTTCATAAAGTACGGGTTGCAGGTTGGCACGTGCTGCGTATATGGCTGCTGTATAACCGGCCGGTCCACTTCCGGCAATAAGGCATTTAATGGTTTCCATAGTTTTTTTGATATAAATATATAAGATTCATAAAAAAGCTGTATATTTGCCGCTCTAAAAAAGCGGGGCGTGGCGCAGTTGGCTAGCGCACTTGCATGGGGTGCAAGGGGTCGAATGTTCGAGTCATTTCGCCCCGACTTTTTTTTTATACCCTGCTAATCTTCCTGTTTTTTATCCTGCTGCCCATAAGCTGCTCAAGCCTTCTTTCCCATACAAGCAGCAAGGACATCCCCCAACGCGAGAGCAACATCCAGGGTAACAGGCCTCCTATGGCAGTAAACAGCAACAGATCTTCCAGGTTGCTGTGTGACACGCTTATATGATGATTCAACAAATCCACATCGCGTTCGGATATCTTTCCTTCCTTCACCTCATCTATCATCACGGCCGCTCCGTAGGCAAGGCCCAGTGTATTGGCCACAATCCACAAAAATGCAGTTTTTGGAGGCAAGCCAAAGAACACCATCACCGGTCGGAGGGACTTTGCTATGAAACGAATCACTCCAAATTCCGACAGCAAACGCTGTATCACCGACAATGCATATACCAGAAGCACCATAGGTATGGCGATCTTCAGGGTATCCAGAGCCCAGTCGGCGATCATCGGCCAGAAAGACATAGTCTGTTTCTCAATTAGTCCTGCTGCAGGCGCTGCTGCCTCTCCGGGCATGACCTGATGCAAAAACCAACCCATAAATAGTGAAGAAAAGGTCCTTACCAGGATCATCCTCAGGGCAGGCGTGCCGGTTTTTTTCTGTACGGCCGTTTCCATCGGAATGTTATGTGCACAAAGCACCATAACGGCAAGAATGGTAATAGCACGCGGATCCATATCCAGTGTGGTGATGACGGCAATCGCTGAATAGCAATTTACAAAAAAACCCGACACATATGCCAGGGCCGCCTCTCCCGGCAGTCCGAACAGTGAAAAAAGCGGTGTCAGGCGCACGGATATCCATGAGATGACTCCCAAATAATTGAGGATGGTAATGACAAATGTCACGATGAACATGATCCTGACAAGCCACCAGGATGTTTTCAATGCTCCGGGAGTAACGTCCCTGACAGAACGAATAATTCTCTGGCGGGTAGATTCCATCAAATTGAATTTGAGGCGCAAATATACTATATTTTTATAGTTTTGCAGTTAAATTAAAAAGCAGATATCATGAAACTTCTGTCCCGCATAATTCTATGGACAGCCATTCTTTCGCCGGCTGCCTGCAAGACTGCCGACCGGACGTTTTCCCTGGCTCACAGTTATTTTAACTCACTGGCAACCGTTTTACAACAGGATGCCGGAAACCTTTGGGGTGTTGATCTGTATGCACCCACCTTCTTTACGGATCCTGAGACAAAAATCATTTATGCCGACAGGGCCGACAATGAAGGCATGCTGGAACCGTCTGGGCAGATCTGGACAGGACAATTCCCCGAACAGATGAATCCGGCCAATTCAACGGCACAATTGGGAGGTATGCGCTGGGTTATGGCGTTGTGGCCGTTGCCTGAAGAAGCATTTGACCGGAATATATTGCTGGTGCACGAAACATTCCATTACCGGCAACCTGAACTGCAGCTTGATCCAAATCCCGGCATATGCAGTCACATGGAGACCCTCCCGGCCAGAATATGGCTCAAAACAGAGTGGAATGCGCTGGATGCCGCCGTTTCCCTGGAAGACTCCGCAGCCGCACGGGATGCCCTTTTGGATGCTTTGCGGATCAGGGAAGCCCGGTTACGTGCATTCCCCCGGGAAGCCAGGATCAACGAAGACGCCTTCCTCATCCTGGAAGGGCTTCCCGAATATACTGCCTACAAGATTTGCTGCGACGGCACAGCCCACATGAAGGAACAAGTCATCAAAAGCCGTATTCGTCATTGGGACAACGAATCATTCGTATACGCTTTCGCCTATCATTCGGGACTGACCTATGGTTACCTGCTTGACCGCTATCATGTTTCATGGCGGGACAGCCTGAAAAAAGACGCATCCCTCCCGGATATGCTATACAGAACATGCTACCCAGGCAAAGACCTTTCCTCTGATCCTGATTCAGTTACCAAACAAAAATACGGGTACGACACGGTCGCTGCAGCTGAAACAGAAAAGGAAAGGGAAAAAGCCCGTATCATGGAGGCATACCTGAAAACCTTTACCGCAGACACCATACTGGCTATCCGGCTTGGCCGTTTCAATATGGGCTTTTCTCCGGTAAACGTACAATCCATGGGAGACCTGGGAACATTGTATCCCAATATCAGGATCACCGGTGATTTCGGGATTCTGGAAGTCACGGGGGGAGGGTGCCTGATCTCGGCTGACTGGACCAAAGCATTTGTGCCGTATCACGGTGACGGCTGGACACTCGATCTGGAAGAGGGCTACCTGATCGTCCCTCCTGTCCGGGAAGCCCCGCTTGTTTACAGAATTGCCGAGATGTAGGGAAGGGCCCTCCGCAGAGATGCCTGCCAGTAATCCCAGGAATGTGCACCGTCAAAGATCCTGACCTGCAGAGGGATGCCTTTCTCTTTCATGGCCAGTGAGAATTCCACGTTGGCTGCGTAGGTGAAATCGTCGTCACCGCAATCAATAATCCAGGTCAGCGATGACAGTTCACGGGCCTGTTCCTCTGTAAGGTTATGTATGTATTTGACGGCATTGTTGTCCTCTACCCTTTGCTGAATATCCCGGTGCACAGGGTTTTCCATATTGAAGGCACTAAGTTCCATTCTGTAAAGGTAGGCACTCATGGCATAAACAACGGAAAAAAGATCCGGCCTGTGACAACCGTACATAACGGCCCCCTGTCCTCCCATCGACAAGCCGGCAATGGCTCGCGACTCTTTTCCCGGACGTATCCTGTAGCGGGTTTCCACTGCCGGCATGAACTCCTGAAAAAAGTGGTCCTGAAAGTTCCAGGTTCCCCCGTTAAAATAAGTCATTAATGTGGTTCCTGCATCGGGCATCACAATGATCATTTCACGGGACTCTCCGGCATTCATCAACTGATCTGCTATTCTGGCCACATTCCCGAACCGGGACCAATCCCGCCAATTACCACCGGCTCCGTGCAACAGATATAGTACGGGATACTCCTTTGCGTTATCTGTATGATAACTTTGGGGAAGATAAACGGCATAACACCGCATCTCTCCCAATATCTGACTTTCCATGGAATCAACAACGTATGTTCCCCGAGCCTGTGCAGGTAACGAAAGAAAAAAACATAAAACAATAAGGGTCAACAGACTATAAAAATTTTTCATACTAAGGATTTATTTACTTTACAAAAATAGCTATTTATTGCCTTAAACCTCGTATATTTGCACTGCACCGGTTCCGACGGGCCTGAAAACGGTCCGGAGGATTAAAAGGGAATGCCGTGAAATTCGGCAACAGTTCCCGCTGCTGTGAGTCCCAGGAACTCAAGTTCCAACAGTTCCCGTCAATCTTGCCACTGACCTAACGGTTCGGGAAGGCGACGGAAACAGGGATAAGTCAGAAGACCTGCCGTTGTAAAACTAGCGGAGAACTAATTTAATTTCTACAAACATGAAAAGCTTTCCTTTATTGTCTGCCTTGTGCATTGCTGCACTTTTTGTGCGTTGTACCCCTTGTGTTCCCGGGGAACCCAAACCTTATGTCATCACTTTTGAAGAAGCACCGCAATCGGTTCTGGCCAGTTCCATTTCCGGGGATAACCTTTATCAGGATTCCTACACCCCCTACATCCATGAATCTACCGGGATGACCTTCGGGTACGCCTATTCGTCCTTCGAATACGAAGGATATGTGTACAGCTCCTGGAACGGAATTGTTCTGTCTAAATGGAATGACATGTACACAGAAGGTTATGCCAATCAGTGCAGCGTATTTTACCGGGACCCGGAAACCGGATTCGGAGGTCACGGCAATTCTGCCACCTTTGCCCTGGTATACCTGGGACCGGATGCCGTGATCTCTTTTGAAGATCCTGAAAAAGAGATGCGTTTTCTGACCCTTTTCGTAGCCAACAGTACCTATACCGCTTTATCCATGATCCACGGAGACATGTTCTGCAAAACGTTTTCCTATGAAGACAAAGACTGGCTGAAACTGACCCTTACAGGACACGACAAGGAAGGAACGGCTACCGGTACAACGGATTTTTACCTGGCAGATTTTCGTACCCCGGACTCTGGCGGGGTGGTCACTTCATGGCAAAAAGTGGATCTTACGCCGCTGGGACACGTCCACAGCATAACCTTTTCCATGGCAAGTTCAGACACCGGTGGCTACGGAATGAACACCCCTGCCTATTTTTGCCTGGACAATATCATTGTTGAAAATTATCCCCTTTAATGATCCTCAAGATGACCCGGACATTTACAATCATACTGCTTCTGTTGGTGACGGGATCCTGTATGAAATACGGACCGTCAGAGACTGAAGCATTCCTGCCGGGAGCTTCATCAAAAGGCCTTTTCATTGTCAACGAGGGGAATTTTATGTACGGCAACGCATCCCTTTCTTATTACGACACACAATCCGGGATCGTGGAAAATGAAGTTTTCATCAGGGCCAACGGGATCAACCTGGGAGATGTGGCCCAATCCATGACCATGCACAACGGGAAAGGATATATTGTGGTCAATAACTCAGGGGTAATATTCGTGATAGATCCCGGTACGTTTTATCTGAAGGGAAATATCACGGGCCTGATCTCCCCGCGTCATATACATTTTATCAACGACAACAAGGCCTACGTAACGGATCTGTACCGGGAAAGGATCACCATTGTTGATCCTGAACAATATACGGTTACGGGAGCTGTAAACACCCCCGGACACAGATCCACTGAAGAAATGGTACAGTGGAAAAACGACCTGTTTGTGAGCTGCTGGTCATACGACAATAAAATTCTGGTCATTGACACCCAAACTGACAGGATCACAGATTCTATTGAAGTGGGACATCAGCCTTCCCAAATGCTGCTGGACAAAAATGACAAGATATGGTGTGCTGCCTCGGGGAGGATTTATCGCATTGATGCATCCACGAGAACCGTAGAAGATATCTTCACGATTTCCGAAGATGCGTCGTATTCTTACCTCGCCCTCAACGGTACAAGGGACACCTTGTACATACTGAACCGGGAAGTCTGGCGTATGGCGGCAGATGCAGGTGCAATCCCTCTTAAACCTTTTATAAGCGGTCAGAATAAACGTTATTACGGACTGGCGGTGGACCCGGCCACATCCCATATTTATATTGCAGATGCCATAGATTACGTGCAACCCGGAAAAATATACCGCTTTGATCCGGAAGGAGTACCTTCAGATACGTTGACTGCGGGCATCAATCCGGGTGCTTTTTGTTTTAGATGATCATGAGAAAGTATCTATACATACCGCTGGTTCTCCTGGTTCTCATTCTGAACGGATGCAACGGGGGACGGGAGTTGTACACCCTGCCTGCCCCGGAGATCCGGTTTGAGGATCAGGACGGCATTTATACCCTTAAAGTAGGAAACACACTGACCCTGGCCCCGCAGGTGCGTTACGCACAGGATGCGGCCTTTGCCTGGTTGATGGGCGGAAACACAGTAAGCACCCGGACCGTATATGTTTTTAATGCCGACCAAACCGGTACGTATTACCTGACCTTTAAAGTGATACGCCAGGACATAACGGTCAGCAGGGAGATCCGTATTGAGGTGGAAGGAAACGCTGTTCCTGCCATATTTCTCGCAGTCCCGGCCAACGGTTTTTTCATAGTTCCGGACAGCACCCTGGCCTTGCGTCCCATAATAGAAAACGGTCAAAACGCCACCTATTCATGGAAAGTCAATGACATGGAAGTCAGCAGTGACAGCCTGTACCTGTTCAGCGCTCCGCAAAACGGGCTCTTTGAGCTCATTTTCAGCGCCCGGACAACGGAAGGTTTTGATGAGATCCGCTTTTCAGTCACCGTAAGTGAACAGACAGGAAACGAAAACGGGACCGACCCTCCTGAAGTACCCTCGGGGAAATATTTCCGCCCCGTGCAGGACAACAGCCGGGCAGACTGGGCGGTGATACATGAGTACCTGCCGGCCCCAGGGCAGTTTATTAACGAAGCCGGAACAGCAGGGTTTACAGGCGAGAAGACCCCTGGGGAAGCTATCATCTATGCCGGGAACAGGCTGAAAAACAACCTGTTTATTTCCCTGGGAGCGTTCGGCGGGTATATTGTAGCCGCTTTTGATCACAGCGTTGTCAATGACGGCGGGTATAACCTTCAGATAGAAGGCAACGCCCACGAGAATTCTTCCGAGCCCGGTGTTGTCTGGGTCATGCAGGACAGCAACGGGAACGGGTTGCCCGATGATGGCTGGTATGAACTCAGAGGAAGCGAAGACCATTCCGCATCCGTGACAAGACAGTACAGCGTCACCTATTTCAAGCCACGTCAGCCCGGTTATCCGGTTCACTGGATCGACAACAAGGGAACCACCGGCAAAGTAGATTACCTGGCGGCATATCACGACCAGCCAACGTATTACCCCTTATGGATAGAAGATCCCTATTACACCCTGACCGGAACGTGCCTGGAATCGCGCCATTACCTGTCTGAAACCGGATCCTGGATAAGCCCTCCTTTCGACTGGGGATACGTAGACAACGACCGGCAGGGTCTTTTCAGAATATCCGATGCCATCACGCCTGATGGAGATCCCATTCATCTGGAGTTCATTGATTTTGTGAAAATTCAGACCGGAGTGAACGGAAAATCGGGATGGTTGGGTGAGATCTCTACGGAAATCACCATGATCAGGGATTACAATCTTGTGAAGTAATGAAATCCCTTGTCTTATTGTTTTGTGTTGCTTGCTGCGGATCCTGTTTATATGCGCAGGACACGCTACAGGCAAGACAACTGGATTCCATAAGTATAGTTGCCCAAAGAAGGCTCCGGGACATGGGTGTGCAGAAAACATCCATGGATTCCGCCGTGTTGCGGAATGATATTTCCGGATCCATGGCCCAGGTCCTGTCCCGGAACAGCAACGTCTTCATCAAAAGCTACGGCCGGGCTACATTGTCCACCGCATCTTTCCGGGGAACGTCTCCCTCTCATACCCAGGTAACCTGGAACGGGATGAAGCTCAATTCTCCCATGCTGGGTATGGTGGACTTTTCCACCATCCCATCCTTTTTCATCGATAAGGCCGAGCTGTATCACGGTCCCGGGTCTGTGATCGTTGCTTCGGGCGGGCTTGGAGGTGCCATTGCGTTGTCCACCCAAACGGTTCCGGCAGAAGGCATTCATGTCCATTTCATCCAGGGAATCGGAAGTTTCCGGACTTTTGACGATTTCCTGCAATTATCCTACGGAAAAGGCAGGTGGAGCTCCTCCACCAGGGTCTTTTTTGCTTCTTCCGCCAATGATTACACCTACACTAATTACAGAAAGAAAATCTTTTATCACGATCAACAGGGCAATATCACGGGCTTTGAATATCCTGAAGAAAAAAATCAAAACGGGTCTTTCCGGGATTTTCACGTCTTACAGGATATTGACTTTAACGGATCCGGATGGGGCAACTGGAATTTGTCAGCCTGGTACAGCCGGACTGACCGCGGTATCCCATTGTTGAATGTGGATTACAAAGAGAACACGAGTGTAAGGAACAACCAGACCGAAAACACGTTCAGGGGTGTCATCCGGTGGCACAAACTGCAACAGCATTCAAAATGGGAAGCCAGGGCCGGATACACCTACACCGACCTGCTCTATGAATACAAACAGGACCTGGGAGAAGACCAGTGGGCCAATATGGTCCATGCCCGGAGTTTCGTGAACACCTTCTTTGCTCAGGTGGAAACCGAATGGTACATCAATAAATGGATGTTTTCCGGGAATGTATCCCTGAACCAGCACTTTGTCACCAGTATGGATCATGCCGTGGTATCGGTTGAAGGGAGACAGAACATCATGGGATACGAACAGGCCCGGCTGGAAGCCTCCGGATTCCTGTCTGTCAAATACCGGCCCGCTGAACGCCTGGGGTTTTCCGTGGACCTGAGGAAAGACCTGTACGGCAGGAAATTTACCCCGCTGATCCCTTCCTTTTTTGCCGAGTTTTTGATCTCGCGCAGGGGTGAAATCGTGCTGAAAGCTTCTGCTGCCAGGAATTTTCGTTATCCCACACTCAACGACCTGTATTTCATGCCCGGCGGCAATCCCGGGCTTAAGCCCGAGCAGGGATTTACCTTTGACGGTGGGATCGCGACTGCTCACAAAGGCTCCCGATATTCCTGGAAGGGAAATGTCACCGGTTTTTATTCCCTGGTCGACAACTGGATCGTATGGCTGCCTACTTTCAAGGGATTCTGGTCTCCGGTGAATGTCAAACAGGTAAAAAGCTATGGAACGGAAATCAACGGATCTTTGTCCGTCATAATCAATAAGAACTGGAAATTGGCAGCCGACGGGCACTTTGCCTGGACCAAATCCATAAACCTGGGAGATCCCGTAAACTGGGCCGATCAGGCTATCGGGAAACAATTGGTTTACATCCCGGAATTTTCCTCGGCCGTCACGGGTCGAATATCCTGGAAAGCATGGACCTTCATGTACCAATGGACTTATTACAGCGAACGGTTTACCACATCCAGCAACCAGACGGGCAGCCGCATAGGGGTACTTTCCCCCTATTTCATGAACGACATCTCCCTGGAAACCGCCATCCGTTTACCCGGTGCGGTGATCAATCTGAAGGGGATCGTGCGCAATCTCTTCAACGAAGAATATGAATCGGTCCTGGCCAGACCCATGCCCGGCATCAATTACACCCTGTCCGTAGGCATAATTCCTCTGTTTCACTGAATGACAACGTATTCGCTGCGGGCAACACCTACGCGGAAAGGAGGGCCCCAGATGGCCAGTCCCGAGGTCACGTAAAACCGGGTTTTCCCCTTTGTGTATTCACCGTAGAACAAGTCGTTCGCTTTCCTTACGATCCGGGACACCGGCCAGATCTGCCCGGCATGCGTATGTCCCGATAATTGCAGGTCCACCCCGAATTCAACGGCTTCATTTGTTTTTGTCGGTTGATGGTCCATCACGATCAAGGGAAGCTCGCGAGGTTGTCCGGCATAAGGCGAATGCTCCCATATTTCCCGGAGCGTTTTACGTTCAGGAGCAGACTGGTCTTCCCGGCCCAGCAAATAAGCAATCCCGGGGATCACGACCAAAGAATCCCGGAGCACGGTGATGCCCTGGTCTTCCATCCAGGCAAAGGTGTCTTCCTCGCCCGCATAAAATTCATGATTGCCCGCAATGGCGTAGATCCCGTGCGTTGTTTCAATTTTCCTGAGGATCTCCCCCATTCCCTGTTCCTGTACATGACTGATGGAACGGTCCACCAGGTCCCCGGCAATAAGCAACACATCCGGACGTTCCCGGTTGATAGCCTCCACAAATTTTTCCAGTCTTTTGGCATTCACCAGCAACCCCAGGTGAAGGTCACTAACAACCAGCATTTTAACTGGTGCGGGAAAATCAAAGGCAATTTCCTTTCGTACAAAATTCCGGTACCTGATATTTCCTGTCACCAAAACGGCACCAATCATGAAAAAACCTGCCAACCAGAGAACAGACCGTACAGGCGGGGAAAGAACCAACTTTACCCGGAACAGATGCAGGATAGCGCTAGAAATATCGGCCAGCAGGATGAGCATAAAGGCAAAGAGAACGAAAACAAGCCACGTGTAGGAAAGCTTCATCCAGACGGCCTGCACTCCCGTCCAGGGCAAAGGAATCATGTTCATCAGCGGAAATGAAAGTATGAAGAACAAACCGGCAACAATGGATATCCATTTAAATACCTCACCCCGGCAGGGTGACCATACATATCCCCGGTACAGGACATAAACGGTACCTGCCGCATAAATGACCAGCAGCAGGGCAAAAAAGAGGCCGAAATGCTTCATGACTGAGGTTTGAAAGTGTCAGGATCCCCGAGCCATTCATAAGTGATGTAATGCTCATCGGTCATGCCCAGTTTTCGGTATGTCTCCCTGGCTTTGGCGTTGTTCCGGGCCACATACAAACGTATGCCAATGACATCATCTGAACGGTGTACCAGGTCCTGCAAATATCGGTATAACGCTTTGTAGACACCCCTGCGACGAAATTCCGGAACGGTATATACACTCTGGATCCACCATATCCACGCGTTCCGCCAGTCACTCCATTCTTTTGTGATCAGCAAGGATCCGGCGATCTTCCCGTCGATCTCGGCAATATAAGCCGTACCCCGGTTTTCATCGGCCAGGTATGCGTCGGTCCCTTTTTTGACCATCGGGTATTCCAAAACGATATTTTCGGATTCCAGTGCCATCCGCACCTGATTTTGGGCCAGTACGGCAGCATCTTCTTTTGTTGCTTTTCTTATTACCATAAGGCAAATATACGTATTTTTGCAGTATGGATGCGCCTAAGGATAAAGTACTGAAACAACTGGAAAACTGGAATATTACGTACCGTTTGTACCAGCACCCGCCCCTGCCTACGGCAGAAGATGCGATAGCCTACTGGAAAGACATTGATGCCCAGCATTGCAAAAATCTTTTTTTCAGGAACCATAAGGGGAACAGGCATTACCTGGTGGTTTTCGACTGGAAAAGGCAATTGCCCATTCACCGGATAGAAAAAATGCTCCGGCAGGGAAAACTGACTTTTGCCTCACCAAAACGTATGATGCATTATCTGGGGGTAGAGCCGGGATCTGTTTCCCCGTTCGGGCTGATCAACGATACGGAAAATCACGTGATTCTTTTCCTGGATGAAAAATTGAAAAAAGCGGAAGAAATCAGCTTTCATCCCAACGACAACCGCTATACGGCCGTCATTTCAAAAAAAGATTTCTTCCGCTTTCTGGAACTGATCGGCAATACCTGCGTTTTCCTGGATATTGACCAACCGGAACTTTCTGATTAGTCTATCCTGCGGGCTCCGTCGCTGATCACGACTTCATATACTTTGGGTTCGTGACCGAATTTTGCGGCAAACTGTGCTTTTGCCTTTGCCAGGAATCCTTCATACAGATCCTCTTTTACCAGGTTGATGGTACAGCCGCCAAAACCGCCTCCCATGACGCGCGATCCGGTAACACCGCATTCTTTGGCCACGTCGTTCAGAAAATCAAGTTCTTCACAACTGACCTCGTACAGGCGGCTCATTCCGTCATGAGTAAGGTACATCATCCGCCCCACCGTTTCATAATCATCCCGTTCCAGGGCGTCACTTACGGCCAGCACCCGGGTGGTCTCCCCCACAACGTATTCGGCTCGTTTGAAGTCTTCCTCCGAAAGCTTCTCTTTTACCTCATTCAACATATCCATGGTCACATCGCGAAGGAATTCCACTCCGGGATGCCCGTTTTCCCGCACCACGCGGGCTGCATGTTCACATGACTCGCGGCGTTTGTTGTAAGCCGAGGAGGCCAGCTCATGCTTCACGGCAGTGTCCAGCAAAACCAACCTGTAACCTTCCGGGTGGAACGGAAAATACTTGTATTCCATGGACCGGGTATCCAGCCGGATCAGGTGTCCTGCCTTCCCGAAGAGCGATGCAAACTGGTCCATGATACCGCATTTCACACCCACGTAATTGTGTTCGGTGGCCTGTCCGATGCGTGCCAGCTCAAATTTGTCTATTCCCAGTGAGAACATATCATTGAGGGCAAAGGCATACGTGCTTTCCAGTGCTGCCGATGATGACATACCGGCCCCCAGGGGAACGTCCCCGGCAAAAGCCGTGTCAAACCCTCCCGGTTGCGCACCCCGCTTGACCATCTCCCGGCAAACACCAAAAATGTACCGGGCCCATGAAGCTTCGGGCCGATCGCTTTCTTCCATGGTGAACTCGGCATAATCCTGCAGGTCCACCGACCAGGCACGAACCCTGCCGGTCCCGTTCCTTCGGATCACGGCCACCATGCCTTTGTCAATGGCCCCGGGGAAAACAAAACCGCCGTTGTAATCGGTATGTTCCCCAATCAGGTTGATCCTTCCGGGCGAGGCATATACCTCCCCGGCAGGATCCCCGAACTTATCGTTAAACTGTTTTTTGATAACTTCAATATGCATACCCAATCCTTTTACAATTCCCAGGCAAGCGCCGCCGAACCCAGGATCGCCGCCTCGGATCCGGGCAATTCGGAATGAAGCACTTTCACTTTCCCTTTCCAGATGGACAGCAGGTTGTCTTCCATGGCCTGGACGGCAGGCTTAAAGATCAGCTCCCCGGCCTGTGCCAGTCCTCCGAAAAGAATGATGGCCTCGGGGGCACTGAAAGCGACAAAATCGGCAAAAGCTTCTCCCAACAACCGGCCGGTGTAGTTAAAGACATCCACGGATAACCCATCGCCTTTGGCAGCCGCCTCGGCAACATCTTTGGAAGTAATTTCATCGGCAGGGATATTTCTCAGAATGCTGGGCCTTTGGGGTTCGATCTCCAGCAATTCCCGGGCGGTCCTGGCTACCCCGATTGCCGAGGCATAGGTTTCCAGGCATCCCACTTTCCCGCAATTGCAGAGCCTTCCGGTTCTGCGCACGGAAGTGGTGTGGCCCAGTTCCCCGGCAAACCCGTCGTGGCCGTACACCACTTTGCCATCAATGATAATACCGCTGCCTACACCCGTTCCCAGGGTAATCTCTATGAAATTCTTCATGCCTTTGGCTGCACCGTAGATCATTTCTCCCTGAGCTGCGGCATTGGCATCGTTGGTGACCACGACAGGCAGCCCCAGGGCAGCTTCCACCGTCTTTTTGAGGTAGACCACTTCCGGATTCCCGTGTTTGTCTTTTGCCCACTTCAGGTTGGGAGCCATTTCTATGGTGCCTTTATAGTAATTTCCATTGGGAGCCCCAATACCTATTCCCTTGATTTTTTCACTGCCTCCCACGGCCGGAGCATTGATGATCCGGGAAAGTGTTTTCTCCAGTTCATCCATATACCCCTTTAAGGTTGTAATATCACGTGTGTCGAATGAAGTCTGGTTGATAATGTTGCCGCGGGCATCCACAATGCCCAGTTTTGTGCTTTGACCGCCTATGTCAATGCCAATTACGTAAGGTTTTCCCATAATTTATCGAGTTTGGATTTCTTTGTTTTTTATCGTGGATCCTATTACGGCATAGAACAGGAGATAGGCCAGACCTATGAGTATTACCCAGTAACTGGGAATATAGCCGGCCTTGTCTGCCACAAATCCCTGGAAAGCAGGGAGTATCCCTCCGCCACAAACCAAGACCATAAAAATGCCCGAAGCAGCTGCCGTATATTTGCCCAGCCCTTCAACCGCCAGGTTGAAAATGCTTCCCCACATGATGGAGGTACACAAACCGACCAATACGATAAACATGGCATTGATGGGAACTTTGGCCATCCCGAAAGAAAGTGCCCCGAGGGCGGAACGTTGCAGAACGGGCAATGATACCATGGTGTCTGTGGAAGAAAATATCGCCGAAAGGATCAAAATCAGTCCAACCGCGGAAGTGAGTGCAAGCATTAGTTTGCTGGAAACCTTGCTGCCAACGGAAGCGCCGATCAAACGTCCCACGAGCATAAGGAGCCAATAGGTCCCTGCCACAAAACCGGCAATGGTCTTACCCACCTCGGGATTGTCGGAGAGCCAGTAGATCATTACTCCGGGTGTTCCAACTTCCACGCCCACATATACGAAAATGGCAATAGCGCCCAATATGAAATGTTTGTATTTAAGCGCCCCTGTCATCAGCTGCTTCAGGGGTTCCTTGCTCTGGGCCACATGAGGCTCGGGGATCTTAACAGCCAATAATACAAAGAAAACAAAGGCAAAAACGCCCAGGGCAATGTACAATACCGGGAATACATCAGTGATATTGGCTTTGGCCGCTTCACCGATCAATATCCCTACCAGGGCAGGTGTAAGCGTTGCCATCACCGAGTTGAAGGAACCTCCCACCTGGATCAGCTGGTTGCCCTTATTGCCTCCGCCACCCAGCGTGTTCAGCATGGGATTCACCACTGTGTTCAGCAAACACATGGAAAAACCGGCTACAAAGGCACCCAGAAGATAAATGCTGAAGGCGGCATTCTGGGGTGTATGACCTGAAAGAAACTGAATGAAAACCCCCAGGAACCCGATAGCAATGGCTATGAGTGCCGTCTTTTTATACCCGATGCGCTGCAACATCATACCCCCCGGTATTCCCATCACGGCATAGGCGATGAAGTTCGCCGCATTACCCAGTAACCCCTGGAAATTGGATGCACCAAACTGTTCTTTCAATACTTGTCCCATTGGTGCTGCCAGGTTGGTCACAAATGAGATCATTCCGAAAAGCGCAATCATCATGATGATTGGCAACGCGTAACTTTTTTTCTCTGTTGTCATATTAGAATGATTATAGGTTGTTGTTTTGTTTTGTGCGAAAATCTGTCAAAAGTAACGATTTCTTTTCAAAAAAGGGCCTTTATGAGCCGTTATTTACCCGCAGGAACCAACTCAACCGTCACAATGGATTTGGCTGGTATGGTCAGTGTCAGGGTGTCTTTTCCGCTTTTAAATCCGGAATAAGCAACGGGGATGACTGTGTGCGGGTGGTCAAAGTCGTTATAGTCCGTAATTTGCCCCGAAGTAAGTATCCTGCCTGAAGAGCCTTTGAACCGGGCCCCGTTCAGGTTAATCGTTACTTCACACGATTTTTCCAGGTTAACGTTGGCCAGGGAGATATGCATGGTTCTCTTTTGATTAACGGAAGCGGTAGCATAAACGGACTGTATGACCTTTTTGTCAGGCGTCACCAGGTCCGGACTGTTCACCTCAAGCGGCATGAAATCAGCGTCCTGATGCACTTTGAACATTTCAAACACATGATAGGTGGGTGTCAGGACCATTTGATCGTCTTTGGTCAGAACCATAGCCTGGAGCACGTTGGCCAGCTGGGCAATGTTGGCCATCTTCACCCGCTCTCCATGTTTGTGGAAAACCATCAGCGAAAGGGCCGCCACAAAGGCATCCCGCATGGTATTCTGCTGGTAGAGATGTCCCCGTACGGTACCCGGTTCTTCATCCCACCAGGTTCCCCATTCGTCCACCATCAGGGAGATCCGCCGTTCAGGGTCTGTCCGGTCCATGATGGTGCTGTGAGATTGTATCACTTTGTCTATATCCAGGCATTTTCCCAGGGTCCGGTAATAATCGTCGGAAGTAAATTTTGTGGCGGAGCCTTTGGCATTCCAATTATACACGGTGTAAAAATGAACTGAAAGCCCGTTCATGCGCCGGCCTACGTTGTTCATCATCACTTCCGTCCAGTTAACGTCAAAGTCACTGGGTCCCACCGCGATCTTGAATAAGCGGTTGTCTCCGAAATTGCGGCAATAGGTGGCATACCTGCGGTACTGGTCTGCATAAAACTCGGGACGCATATTGCCTCCGCATCCCCAGCTTTCGTTCCCCACTCCGAAATATTTGACTTTCCAGGGCTCATCACGTCCGTTTTCACGACGCAGATTGGCCAGGGGGCTGTCGGCCGGGGAGGTCATGTATTCCACCCAGTCGGCCATTTCTTCCACGGTTCCGCTACCCAGGTTGGCACTGATGTAAGGTTCACAACCCAACAGTTCGCAAAGGTTCAGGAATTCATGTGTTCCAAAGCTGTTGTCCTCCACGGTGCCTCCCCAATGGGTGTTGATCATTTTTGGTCTCAATTGCCGGGGACCAATTCCGTCGCGCCAGTGGTACTCATCGGCAAAACAGCCACCGGGCCAGCGCAGTACCGGGATTTGTAATTGCTTCAATGCTTCAAGCACATCGTTACGGTATCCCATGGTATTGGGAATCGGGGAATCGGGGCCAACCCATAGCCCCCCGTATATGCACGTTCCCAAATGTTCGGAAAAATGTCCGTAAATCTCTTTTTCTATGCGCCATGTTTCCTTCTGAGGTTGCAGGTTGATGATGGCATTTTCTTGTGCGACTGTTGGCAGACATGCCAAAAGCGCTGCTAAGGTGAGTATTTTTTTCATGTTGATAATTATTAGGCGCCTTCTATTTAAACAACAACGGAGCGAATTCGGAAAGGTACAACCTCCAGTTGGTCCAGGTATGGCCTCCACCACTTTCCCTGTAAACATATGGAAAATTTATCTTGTCCAGCAACTGACGGTAGTCTACATTTGCTTTATACAGGAAATCTTCTTTACCAATACCTATCCAGTACAGGCTGAATCCGTTATCACGCTGTTGTTTGAGTGTACCTTCAATATCCTGGTATACCGGACTTCCGGCCACTTTTTCATCGGGCATGACGGCAGCAGAGAACAAACCTATGTAATCGAACGTTTTGTGATAAAATCGTGAAATATGCAAGGTGTGGTATCCGCCCATGGAAAGTCCGGCAATGGCACGTGCATGGCTTTTGGGAATTACCCTGTAGTTGTTTTCCACAAAACGGATCACATCTTTGAAAGAAGATTCAAACTGCCCGTCCATGGTTCCATCCAATTGCATGGTGGGCTTGTACAACCCCAGTGAAGATTCACCCGGAGCAGCTTCCTGAACCACATTCCCGTTAGTCATCACCACGATCATCGGTTTCGCCTTCTTTGCGGCAATCAGGTTGTCCATGATCTGGGCCGTTCTGCCCAGGTTGATCCAGGCTTCTTCATCCCCTCCCATACCGTGAAGCAGGTAAAACACGGGATATTTCTTTTTACTGTTCTCATATCCCGGGGGTGTATAAACAGTGACCCTGCGTTTTTGCACGTACTTGTTGGAAGGACTGTCGTACCAGGTGCGTGTTACCGTTCCGTGAGGAACTTGTCGAACCGAGTATAAATCGCCCTGGCCACCGCCTACAATCACAATATTGGTCACAGTAGCCACATCCCTGATCTGGTGCACGTTATTGGGATCCATCATGCGTAATCCGTCAACCGTAAAAGCATACCCGTACAGATCCGAATCCAGCGGTTTTGTGGTATATTCCCATATTCCTTTGTCATCCTTTGTCATAAGCTCGCTTCCGGGCATCCATCCCTGGGCGGGAATAAAATCACCCGTGAGCCTTACTTCCCGGGCATCGGGTGCCAAAAGACGGAAAGTCACTGAATTGTCCGGATTCACCTGTGGAGAAGTGATTTGCGGGCCTCCCGAAAAAAGGGCCTGTTGTGCAAAAAGTCCCTCAACACTTAACAGAACTGTAAGTGCAATAAACGTTAATTTTTTTATCATAATGGTATTATTTTGTTTAATTCTTACCCCTGCAGCTTTTTGTATTTGAAAGGTTTGATCTCCGTTCCCAGGCGGCGTTTGCGGTTCTCTTCGTATTCACTGTACGACCCTTCAAAGAAATACACTCCGGAATCGCCTTCAAAAGCCAGGATGTGTGTGGCTATGCGGTCCAGGAACCACCGGTCATGGGATACGATCACGGCACAGCCGGCAAAATTTTCCAACCCTTCTTCCAGGGCTCGTATAGTGTTGACATCCACGTCGTTGGTGGGCTCGTCCAGTAAAAGGACATTGGCATTTTCCTTGAGTGTCAGGGCCAGGTGCAGCCGGTTCCGTTCCCCGCCGCTCAGAATGCCGCATTTCTTTTCCTGATCGGCCCCCGAGAAGTTAAAGCGGGAAACATACGCCCGTGCGTTGACCTGCCGGTTTCCCAACTGGACATATTCCGAGTTCTCGGCAATGGTCTGGTAGACCGTTTTATCCGGATCGATTTGTTTGTGCTGCTGATCCACGTAAGCAAGACGAACGGTCTCCCCTACCCGGAAAGAGCCGGCGCTGGGTTGTTCGGTTCCCATGATCAGGCGGAACAGGGTGGTCTTCCCGGCCCCGTTGGGACCGATCACTCCTACAATCCCGGCAGGAGGCAGTTTGAAATTCAGGTTCTCGAAAAGCAGTTTTTCTCCGTAAGCCTTTGAAACACCTGTGGCTTCGATCACATTGTCTCCCAGCCTGGGCCCGTTGGGAATGAATATCTCCAGGCGCTCTTCCTTCTGACGGCCGTCCTCGTTAAGCATTCTTTCATAAGCCCCCAGACGTGCTTTGGATTTGGCATGGCGGGCTTTGGGCGCCATACGCACCCATTCCAGTTCGCGTTCCAGTGTCTTGCGCCGTTTGCTTTCCTGCTTTTCTTCCATGGTCAGACGAATGGTCTTCTGTTCCAGCCAGGAAGAATAATTTCCTTTCCAGGGGATGCCTTCCCCGCGGTCAAGCTCCAGGATCCACCCGGCCACGTTGTCCAGGAAATACCGGTCGTGGGTAACGGCTATCACCGTTCCCTTGTACTGCTGCAGGTGCGCTTCCAGCCACTGCACACTCTCGGTGTCCAGGTGGTTGGTGGGCTCGTCAAGCAAAAGCACATCGGGTTCACTCAGCAAAAGACGGCACAAGGCCACACGACGGCGCTCCCCTCCGCTCAGGTGTTTGACCGAAGAACCGGCAGGCGGGCATTGCAGGGCATCCATGGCCCGCTGCAGTTTGGAATCCAGGTCCCAGGCTCCGGCGTTGTCTATCTGCTCGGTCAGCTCGCCCTGGCGAAGGATCAGATCGTTCATCTGTTCGTCGCTCATAGGCTCGGCAAACTTCAAATTCACTGCTTCGTATTCTTTCAGCAGGTTGACTACGTCCTGCACCCCTTCCTGCACCGTTTCCATAACGGTTTTGGAATCGTCCAGACGCGGTTCCTGTTCCAGGTAACCCACGGAATAACCGGGAGCCCAGACGACTTCCCCTTCCGTTCCCGACTCTATTCCGGCTATGATCTTAAGCAAGGTGGATTTCCCGGATCCGTTCAACCCTATCACGCCAATCTTGGCCCCGTAGAAAAAAGACAGGTAAATGTTCTTAATGATGGTTTTATTGCTTGAAGGCAGGATCTTGCTGACCCCGTTCATAGAGAAAATGATCTTTTCGTCTGCCATGGTCAGAATTTTTTAACGTGAAAATGACAATAGGGATGGTGTCCCGTTTTATCGTAATAATGTTGGTGGTATTTTTCGGCAGGCCAGAAACGGGAAGCAGGGGTCAGGGCGGTATTTACCGTATGTCCCTTGTCCCTGAGCGCCTGCATGAGTTTTTGTGCAGTCACCCGTTGTTTGTCGTTCAAATAAAAGATCTCTGATCGGTATTGGGGTCCGATGTCAGGCCCCTGGCCGTCCGTCTGTCCCGGATCGTGGATCTCGAAAAACAATTTACACAACTCCTCAAAACCGGTCAGCACCGGATCAAATGCCACTTCCACCGCCTCGGCATGGCCGGTTGTGTGGGATTTGACTTCTTCATACGTGGGATTTTCCTTTTCCCCTCCAATGTATCCGACTGTTGTATTTATTACGCCCGGAGCACGGTCCAGGTAATGTTGCACGCCCCAGAAACAGCCTGCTGCAAATATTGCTTTTTCCATGGCGCAAAGATAAGAAAAAGGAGTGTTATCTTTGCAGTATGCATCCGCTGGAAAAAATGATCAGCCAGGGAGAACACGTGCAACAGGATTTCAAATACTTCTTGAATGACGCCAAAAAAATCGCCCGTTCTCTTGCCGCCTTTGCCAATACCGAAGGAGGAAGGCTGCTTGTGGGAGTGAAAGATAACGGGAAAATAGCCGGACTGAAACACAAGGAAGAGGAAATTTACGTGGTAGAAGCGGCTGCCCATGTTTTTTGCAGACCTAAGGTGAATTATTCAACACGGTTTTGGGAATATGAAGGAAAAACCGTTATGGAAGTCAATGTTCCCAAAAGCACCAGGGCCCCTCATACTGCCCCGGATGAGACAGGCAAACGTACCTGCTATATCAGGAAAGAGGACGAAAACAAAGTGGCCTCGCCCCTGGAAGCCACTGTGCTACAAATGATCCATTCACCAAAGCCCTTGTCCTTTACCATGGATTCCCGGCATAAACGTTTGCTGGAAGTACTCCGGACTTATGATAACAGCCGGGGGTTCGATATTGAAGAATTGGCACGGTTGAGCCTTATGACACAACAAGAATGTTTATTTGCCCTGGCAGGGCTGATAGCCCAAGGCACCATTCAGACATCCAGGTAACCTTTCAGAGCTTCCACGTAAGCGCGGAACGCTTCCACTCCTTTTTGTGTGATCCGGCAGACCGTCCGGGGCTTCTTCCCTTTGTAGGTTTTCTCTATTTCAATATATCCCGCATTTTGAAGTTTGTCCAGCTGAATGCTCAGATTCCCCGAAGAAGCACCTGTCTTTTCCTGCAGGTATACAAAATCTGCTTCTTCCAGCGCAATAAGTACCGACATCACGGCCAGTCTCAATTCAGAATGCAACAGAGGATCTAACTGGTTAAGCATTTTATTCTGATTTTTTATTGGCAGCATGATGTAAAATGTGACCGGGAAGGACCATCATGACCGCAAATGCAGCAGCAAGAACCACCATACTTGCAATGCCCGTGACCCAGAGCAGTACAAAAGAAGTAAGCACACCCAGGATGCCGCAAATGACCAACGGGGCATATCGTACAAGCAGGCCTGTACAGCTAACGCCAATGGCTGCCAGAAGCGTCATGATAAAGGATGCCGGAAATCCGCGCAACATGAATGCCGGAACCATGCACAGCATCATGACCCCTGCCAGGAAGATCCAGATCCTTCCGATAAGAGATCCCATATGGGATTGTGAGATACCGCCTCTGCGGGTACGGGCTCTTCCAAGCAAACCATAGAGGAGCCATCCGATGACCGGAATGGCAATCCATAACAGGTGGAACATGTAGTTTTCCGTTTTAGTGACTGCAAACCAGACGGCCAAAGTGGTCACAATACTTGTATAGCCGAATATCAGCATAGGTAATGCCGCATTCTTTTCCATACCCTTACGGGTGTTGTCAATCATCCTTGTGATTAACTCCAGGCTTTCTTTTTCATTCATATTTTTTTCCATGCTAAAAATGTTTTGTTGCTACAAATATAAAGTACTTTATTTTATAAACCTAATATTTTTACAAAAACTTTATATATTTGCATTGTGATATACTTATTTCACATATCCTCTATGATAATGCGAATGCATCGTTAAGATGCAATTCCGCCCGGAAATGTTTTTCCTTTTCCACTTCTCAATTCTATTTCCTTAACATATCAAACACCGACATCATGTCTGTATACAAGCATTTTGAGACCTTGCAGGTCCATGCCGGGCGTAAAGCCGATCCGGCCACCGGAGCCTGTGCCACTCCCCTTTACCAGACCGCATCGTTCCAATTCCACAATATGGACCACGCGGCCAGGTTGTTTTCCCTGGAGGAGGAGGGGTTTATTTATTCACGCCTCTCCAATCCCACCGTTAATGTTCTGGAGGAGCGCATATCAGCCCTGGAAGGATGTACGGCTGCCGTCGCTGTCTCTTCGGGTCAGGCGGCTCATTTCCTGACATTCCAGAATCTTGCCCTCCCGGGTGATAACTTTGTGGCATTCCCATCCCTGTACGGGGGCACCTATACGCTTTTCCGGGACCGCTTCAGTGACCTGGGGATTACATTTCGCTTTGTTCCCGGGAAAAATCCGAAGGAAGCGGAATCCCTGATTGATGACAGAACGCGAGGACTTTTTGTGGAAACCATTGCAAATTCCGATTACCACGTCCCCGATTTTGACCACCTGGCAGAAATCTGCCGTAAACATCGCATCCCCCTGATCGTGGACAACACTTTCGGAGGCGGCGGGTACCTGTTTCGTCCGGCCGGTCACGGAGCCGCAGTGGTTACCCATTCGGCCACCAAATGGATCGGCGGCCACGGGAACAGCATCGCAGGCATCCTTGCCGAGGCGGGGACTTTCGACTGGGACAACGAACGTTTTCCCCGATTTAGGGAAAACTGCCCTGCCTACCACGGACTCAATTTTTTGAAAGCTTTCGGGGAAAAAGCTTTCTGCGCAAAGGCCAGGGCCCTGGGTTTGCGCGACTGGGGCTGCTGCCTTTCCCCGTTCAACGCCCTGCTGATCCTCCAGGGAATAGAAACGTTGTCTCTGCGCATGCAACGGGCCATGGACAATGCCATGGAACTGGCCCGTTGGCTTGAGTCTCAAAAAAAGGTAAGTCAGGTAAGTTACCCGGGATTAAAAATGCATCCTTCGTATCCCAACGTACAAAAATATTTTAAAAACGGGGCAGGAGCCGTATTGAGCTTTACCCTGAAAGGAGACCGAAGCACCACGGCCCAATTCGTAGAACGGCTTCAACTGATCACGCACCTGACCAATGTGGGTGACAACAAAACCCTGATAGCCCATCCTGCCTCTACCACACACGGACAAATGACCGACCGTGAATTGGAAACGGCCGGCATCGGGTCCGGTACCTTGCGTCTTGCCGCAGGCATTGAACATATTGAGGATCTGAAAGCCGATTTGCAACAATCCCTGAGATCATGCCCCTGATGAAAGAATCAACTTATTACAGCCGGGAACCCTTTCCCCTGGAATGCGGCGAAGTCCTGCCCGGCATAAAGATCACGTATCACTGCAGCGAAGGCGCCCCGGAAAACAGACAGGTGGTATGGATATGCCATGCCCTGACCGCCAACTCAAACCCTATGGAATGGTGGCCCGACTTTACCGGGGACGGAAAATTATTTGATCCCGGCAAGCAATACCTGATATGCGCCAATGTCCTGGGATCCTGTTACGGATCCACCGGACCCGATTCAGCCAATTTCCCGCTGATTACAGTCAGGGACATGGTCAGGGCCCACGAATTGCTCCGAAAACACCTGGGTATCGGGCGTATTTACCTTCTTACAGGAGGTTCAAGCGGAGGTTTCCAGGCCCTGGAATGGAGCATCAGCCATCCCGGGATTGTGGAAAACCTGTGCCTGATAGCCTGCAACTCCAGAATAAGTCCCTGGGCCACAGCCTTGAATGAATCCCAGCGTATGGCCCTTTGGGCAGATCCCACCTTTGAGCAACCCGGTACGCCTCAGGCAGGCTACCGCGGTCTGGCGGCAGCGCGTTCCATTGCCCTGCTCTCCTACAGATCCTACGAAGGATACTGCAGCACGCAACCCGAAGCATCGGACGACACCCTTTGTGCTTCGAGGGCCGGATCGTACCAGCAGTACCAGGGGCGGAAACTGGCAGACAGGTTCAGCCCATACAGTTATTATTGCCTTACCCGGAGCCTGGACTCTCATAACGTCGGAAGGGGACGCGGAGGAACTGAGAAAGCCCTGGCAGGGGTACGGGCACGCACCCTTTGCATTGGAATTGACAGCGACATACTTTTCCCTTTGTGTGAGATCTACTTTATGGTAAAACACATACCCGGGGCCGCTTCCGAGGTCATAGTTTCCGACTTCGGACACGACGGTTTTTTACTCGAACACGAACAAATTACATCAGTATTATGCAGGTTCTTAAATTCGGAGGCAGTTCGGTAGCCGATGCTTCTTCCTTCAGACGGGTCCTTGAGATCATCCGCAAAGCTTCGGAAAAGGACAGGACCGTAGTCGTGGCTTCTGCCTTGAGCGGAGTAACCGACACCCTCATCCGGACCGGGAACCTTGCCGGCCGGGGAGACACCCTGTACCTGGAACAGATCAACGATCTGGAAAAAAGACACCGAACGGTCACTGAAAGCCTCCTCCCTCCGGATTTCAGGCAGGAAACGGATCAGATCCTTTCGCAATTGTTTGAAAAATTGCGGGATATCTGCCGCGGGGCTTTTCTTATCCGGGAGATCAGTCCTGCCACTTCAGACCTTATCGCCGGATTCGGAGAACTGTTTTCCACCAGGATACTGGAAGCCGCCTGCACCTCAATGGGAATGAGCTGTCGTTGGACAGATGCCCGCGAGATCATTAGGACAGATCGCTCTATCCCCCTGCCGGTGGTCAACCAGGGGGTCACTTACAGAAATATCAGGGAAATGCTGCGCTCCAATCCTGCCAGGATCATCATCGTACCGGGGTTTATCGCTTCCGACACGGAAGGCAGGACTTCCACCCTCGGAAGAGGTGGATCCGACTATACGGCATCCCTGATCGCCGTCGGTGGCAAGGCCCGTATGTTGTGGATCTGGACAGATGTGGACGGCATGATGACGGCAGATCCCAGGATCGTTCCTGATGCACGCACCATTGAAAACATATCCTACAAGGAAGCACTCGAGATCTCACATTTCGGGGCACGCGTCGTATACCCGCCCACCATACAGCCGGTAGTGGCCAAAGGGATCCCCATTATGGTGAAGAACACATTCAATCCGGACGGCCCGGGAACGCTTATCGAGCAGGACCCGCCCGTAGGCAACGAAAAAATCCGGGGCATCTCGGGAAGCAACCGTATTGCACTCCTTTCCATGGAAGGCAGCGGCATGGTAGGCATTCCGGGCTATTCCAGCCGCCTTTTCAACACACTGACTCAACAACAGATCAATATCATCCTTATAACCCAGGCTTCCTCGGTACACACCATGCTGGTGGCCATAGAGGAAAAGGATGCCGAAAAAGCGCGGCAGGCAGCCGATGAAACATTTGCCTACGAGATATCCTTACAGAAAGTGGAACCGCTGAAAGTGGAAAGCGGTTTTTCCATCATCAGCCTGATAGGTGACGATATGAAAAACCAGTCCGGAGCGGGCGGCCGCATGTTCGAAGCCATCGGGAGGCGTAACATCACCATACGGGCCATTGCGCAGGGATCATCAGAAAAAAACGTTTCGGCAGTCGTCAGCACCCAGGACGTCCCGGAAGCCATACGTGCCGTACACGACGAATTTTTCGGTTCTCCCGTAAAACAGGTCAGCCTGTTCATCGCCGGGTGGGGAAACGTGGGAAAGAGCCTGACGTCCATGATTTTTACCCAGAGGCAACATTGGATCACCCGGGAAGGGATCGCCGTTCACATAGCCGGGATATGCAACAGCAAAAGAGTTGTCGTTAAAAAAGAAGGACTGGAAGAAGAAGATATCCAAACGGCCCTTTGCGGGAATGGGACTCCGAACATAAACGGGTCGTTCATTGATACAATGCTCGAAATCAACCTGAGAAACAGCATCTTTATAGACTGTACCCCGGACAGGTACCTGGCAGCCCGGTATGCGGACATCCTTTCTTCCAAGATAGCGGTAGTGACATGCAATAAAATCGCCAATTCCATGGATATGGCCTATTACAAAAAACTGAGGAGTATTTCCTTACGTGAAAATGTGCCTTTCCTTTACGAGACCAATGCAGGAGCAGCCCTGCCCGTAATAGCGGTCATCCGTCAAATGAACCGGTGCGGCGATACCCCGCTGAGGGTGGAGGCCTGTTTGTCTGGCACCCTGAATTACATATTCAGCCAATACGACGGCACAATTCCTTTTGATGACATTGTCCGGGAAGCCTCCCGGCTGGGATATGCCGAGCCGGACCCTTTCAACGATCTTTCCGGAAAAGATGTATTGCGCAAAGCCCTCATCATAGCACGGGAATGCGGCGTTGATATTGAGGAAAACCAGGTTGCTCTCACACCGTTCCTCCCCGGGCGCTGGCCCGACGAGGAACATTTCAGAAGACTTTACGCCGACAGCAAAAGGAACGGAGCCCGTCTGAGATTCGTGGCCCGCATGGAAGGTACGCAGGTGTCTGCTTCTCTGGAGCAGGTCCTTCGGGGGCATCCGTTTTACGACCTTACAGGTACAGACAACGCTGTTGTCCTGTACAGTCGTCTGTATCCCAACGGAATGCGCATTGCAGGGGCAGGTGCAGGTGCAGAACAGACGGCCTCGGGATTGATCAATGATATTTTACAGAGCATATGATAGATGGAATTATGGTGGCCGGTGCCACCGGACTGGTGGGGCGGACCATGCTCCGGATACTGGAAGAAAGAAACTTTCCTGCCAAAGAACTCATCGCGGTGGCTTCCGAACGTTCTGCCGGAACAAGCATCCCTTTCCGGGGAAAAGAGGTGACGGTCACCACAGCAGAGAAAGCCCTGGAACGCAGGCCCGGGATAGCGTTGTTTTCTGCGGGCAAGGAAGTGTCCCGGATCTGGGCTCCGGCTTTCGCACAATCAGGATGCCGGGTGATTGACAATTCCTCGTGCTGGAGAATGGACGCAGGTGTTAAGCTTATAGTTCCCGAGATCAACGGCCATCTGCTGGGAAGAAATGACCTGCTGATCGCCAATCCCAATTGTTCCACCATACAGATGGTCATGGCTCTGGCTCCCCTGCACCGGAAATTCCGCCTGAAAAGGATCGTGGCTTCTACCTACCAGTCGGTTACCGGCTCGGGACAAAAAGGGCTGGAGCAACTGGGGGCAGAACGCCTGGCCCGTGTCGGGGAAAAACAAGCTCC